>Ga0209122_1000143_pt1 | contig 20933 bp, 19 predicted proteins | sample OlaalgELextract2_2_FD_187375 | JGI IMG/M metagenome (GOLD analysis project Ga0209122, IMG submission 187375) | Olavius algarvensis symbiont microbial communities from Tuscany, Italy - Type A ELBA extract 2 (SPAdes) (version 2) | ecosystem: Host-associated > Annelida > Digestive system >...
ATCGCAGCAACTTGATCAGCCAATTTCTGACGCGCTGATCGAGGTCTTCGACGCAGGGTTGCCAAGTGAAATCCTGGCAAAAACAGGTTGGGATTTTTCATGCCTAATTATCCCATTTCAGGCAATGTCCGGCTCTTGTTTTTCTACGATAACTGGGCTTAACTTAGTGCCATTCTGGTCTGTCCCCCTTTTTGCGTTTTGATATTTACCAAATCAATGGGCATCATTGAATTATCCAATGACTCTCGCGCTTACTCGCGAATGATATTAGTTGTAAATACACTATACAGGTCAGGCGTTTAGCGTTCTAATACGAGCTTGAATGTAAGCTGGCTACAAAAGTCAGGTAGCAAATAACAATTAGACAGGACGTTTACGTAAACGTAAGCTTCTTCGCCAGTTTATCGACTGCCGTGTCGAATCCAGCCGGCATCGGTCGATAAAACAAGACCAAATAAATATAAAGAGTTGATAACAACCGTAATGAACCAACAGGATAAGGACACTGCCCTCGACACCTTTCCCAAGCTGTTGCAGAGCCACGTATTAGAACGCCCGACCCGGGATGCGATCCGCGAAAAAGATCTCGGCATCTGGCAATCCTGGACCTGGGTCGAAGCGGCGGCCGAGATCAGGGCGCTCGCCTGCGGGCTGGCCCAACTCGGATTACAGCGCGGTGACAAGCTCGCCATCATCGGCGACAACCGGCCGCGCCTCTACTGGGGCATGACCGCGGCGCAGTCGCTGGGAGCGATTCCAGTGCCGCTTTACCAGGATTCGGTCGCCGATGAAATGGCTTACGTGCTCGACAACGCCGACGTCAAGATTGCGCTAGTTGAAAACCAGGAGCAGGTCGACAAGATTCTCGAGATCATGGAACGCTGCCCGCAGATCGAACATATCATCTATGACGAACCCCGCGGGCTGCGCGACCACGAGCATGATTTCCTGCACAGCTACGAACAAGTGCAGCAGCTCGGGATTGGATACGATCACGACCATCCCGATTTTTACGACCGGGAGATCGCCGCCGGCAACGGCAGCGATATCTCGATCATGCTTTATACCTCGGGCACCACCGGCAACCCCAAGGGCGTGATGTTATCCAACGACAATGTCATCATTACCGCGCGCAACGGAATCGAGCGCGAAAACCTAACCGCCGATGAAGAAGTACTCGCCTATCTGCCGATGGCCTGGGTAGGCGACAACCTGTTCTCCTATGCGCAGTCCTTCGTCGCCGGATTTTGCGTCAGCTGCCCGGAAGACGCATCCACCGTGCATCACGATTTACGCGAAATCGGCCCGACCTACTACTTCGCACCCCCCGCCGTTTACGAAAACATGTTGACCCATGTCATGATCCGCATGGAAGACGCGGCCCAAATCAAGCAAAAACTGTTTCACTATTTCATGGAGCACGCGCGCAAGGTCGGCGGCAGAATTCTGAACCGCGAACCGGTATCGCTGATGGATTCGATGTTATACAAACTCGGCAATATCCTGGTCTATGCACCGCTCAAGGACGTGCTCGGCTTAAGCCGCACGCGGCTGGCCTATACCGCGGGCGAGGCGATCGGCCCCGAGTTATTCGATTTTTACCGCTCCCTGGGCATTAACATCAAGCAGCTCTACGGTCAGACTGAGTGCATGGTATTCGTTTGCGTTCAACCCGACGGCGAAGTCTATGCCGATACCGTCGGCACCCCGGCGATCGACGTCGAAATCAAGATCGACGACAACGGTGAAATTATGTATCGTAGCCCGGGCGTATTTCAGTCTTATTACAAGAATCCCGAGTCGACCGCGAGCACCAAGACCGAGGACGGCTGGGTACACACCGGCGATGCCGGGTTCTTCGACGAACACAACGGCCACCTGAAAATTATCGACCGCGCCAAAGATGTCGGCAAGCTCAACGACGGCACCCTGTTTGCGCCCAAGTACATCGAAAACAAGCTCAAGTTTTTTTCCTTCGTCAAAGAAGCGGTATTGTTCGGCAACGGCAGAGATCACAGCACCGCATTTATCAATATCGATCTCAACGCGGTTGGCAACTGGGCCGAACGTCGCGGCCTTGCCTACTCGGGATACATCGACCTCGCCGGCCTCGACGAGGTTTATCAACTGATCAACGAATGCGTGAACAAAGTCAACCGGGATTTATCGGCGGATAGCCGCCTGGCCAATTCCCAGATTCACCGCTTTTTGATACTGCACAAAGAACTCGATGCCGACGACGGAGAACTGACCCGCACGGCCAAGGTACGCCGCAATTTCGTCGAGGAGCGCTACACTACCCTGGTCGACGCCTTATATTCGGACCGATCCGAATGTCATGTAGAAACCCAGGTTACATTTGAAGATGGTCGCACCGGCAGCCTGGCGGCCGATGTTCGCATCTGCGATGCGCAGGTATTCGCGCAAGCGGCAGCCAGCCAGGAAGCCGCGGCATGAACCGGCAAAACGCGGCAGAGACAATTCTCTCGGTCGAAAATATCAGCCTCTCCTTCGGCATTATGAAGGTACTCGACGATATCAGTTTTGACATCAAGCGCGGCGAAATTCGCTCGATCATCGGCCCTAACGGCGCCGGCAAGAGTTCGATGCTGAACGTCATCAACGGTTTTTACCATCCGCAGGAAGGTTCGATTACCTTCAAAGGCGAAACCCGCAAGCAGATGGCGCCACACGTGGCGGCCAGCCACGGCATTGCGCGCACCTTTCAGAACATTGCGCTGTTCAAGGGCATGAGCACACTCGACAATATCATGACCGGACGCAACCTGAAGATGAAAACCAATCTCTTCTGGCAAGCGCTGCACCTGGGCCCGGCGCGTCTCGAAGAATTGGAAAATCGTGAGGCGGCGGAACAAATTATCGACTTCCTCGATATCCAGGCAATCCGTAAAAAACCAGTCGGCAAGTTGCCTTACGGGTTGCAAAAGCGGGTCGAGCTGGGTCGGGCGCTGGCGGCCGAACCCGACCTGCTGCTGCTGGACGAACCGATGGCCGGCATGAATTCCGAGGAAAAAGAAGACATGTCACGTTTTATCATCGACGTCAATTCACAGTTCGGCACCACGATTGCGTTGATCGAACACGATATGGGCGTGGTCATGGATTTATCCGATCGCGTGCTGGTGCTCGACTATGGCAAGCAGCTGGCCGATGGCTTACCGGACGAGGTGCGCCGTAATCAGGACGTAATCGACGCCTACCTTGGGGTTCCACATGAACATGCTTGATTTTCTGTTTTTTATCGAGGTCACCCTCAGCGGTCTGATGGCGGGCGTCATGTATTCGCTGGTGGCGCTGGGCTTCGTGCTGATTTTCAAGGCTTCGGGAATCTTCAATTTCGCCCAGGGCGTGATGGCGCTGTTCGCGGCGCTGACGCTGGTCGGGTTAATGGAAAAATTCGGCTTTCCGATCTGGCTAGCGATCATCGGCACGATCGCCGTTATGATTGCGCTGGCCTGGCTGATCGAGCGCGTGATGCTGCGCCAACTGGTCAATCAAGAGCCCATCATCCTGTTCATGGCGACCATCGGACTCGCCTACGTGCTCGAGGGCATGGGCGATATCCTATGGGGTTCCGATGTCAAAGTGCTCGATCTAGGCATTCCTCAAGGCGCCTGGGAATGGCTTTACGATAAAGGGGTTTATATCGAGAAACTCGAAATGTTCGCTGCGGGCACGGCGGCAATCATGGTCGCTTTCCTGGCCGTTTTTTTCCAGAAGACGCGTATCGGCCGCGCCCTGCGTGCGGTGGCGGATGACCATCAGGCCGCCCTGTCGGTCGGCATTTCGTTGCACACTATCTGGGTCATCGTATGGTCGGTTGCCGGCATCGTCGCGCTGGTCGCGGGCATCATGTGGGGCTCCAAATCCGGTGTCCAGTTTTCGCTGTCGCTGATCGCATTAAAAGCATTGCCGGTACTGATACTCGGTGGCTTCACCTCGGTGCCGGGCGCAATCATCGGCGGCATGATCATCGGCGTGGGCGAGAAACTTGCCGAAGTCTATGTCGGACCGTTTGTCGGGGGCGCCATCGAAAACTGGTTCGCCTATATGCTGGCGTTGGCATTTTTACTGTTCCGCCCACAGGGATTGTTCGGCGAAAAAATTATAGAAAGGGTTTGAGTTAATGATTTACCGCGAAACCGGCCAATTCAAGGCGCATTACCAGGACGATCAAGCGCTATTCCCGATCGACCAGGATCGTTACGTCATTTTCGGGGTATTGTTTGTCACCTTTGCCCTGGTGCCCTATTTGCTGAACGAGTACTGGCTCAATGCGATTCTGTTGCCGTTCCTGATTTACTCGCTGGCGGCGCTCGGACTCAACATCTTAACCGGCTACTGCGGCCAGCTCTCGCTCGGCACCGGGGGATTCATGGCGGTGGGCGCGTTTTCGGTTTACAAGCTGATGGTTGCTTTCCCCGAGCTCGGATTCATCCCGCTGGTATTGCTGTCGGGGTTGATTACCGCCGCGGTCGGCACGCTGTTTGGCCTGCCCTCGCTGCGCATCAAGGGGTTTTACCTGGCCGTCGCCACGCTGGCGGCGCAGTTTTTCCTGATCTGGCTGTTCAACAAAGTCGGCTGGTTTTTCAACTATAGCGCGTCGGGCATGATCAACGCGCCGCCGATGACGATTTTCGGCGTTATCGTGACCGGCCCGGAGGCGAACGGGGTTGCTAAATACTACCTCGTCGCCGGAATAGTCGCGGTGTTCGCATTGGCCGCGAAAAACATCGCGCGCGGGCGCATCGGCCGCAACTGGATGGCGATTCGCGACATGGATATCGCCGCCGAGCTAATCGGCGTGCGCCCGTTGGTCGCCAAGCTTTCGGCATTCGCGGTATCGTCCTTTTATGTCGGTATGGCCGGCGCCCTGTACTTTGCCGTCTGGCTAGGATCGGCGGAACCGACCGAAGCGTTTGATATCAATCAATCCTTCCTGGTATTGTTCATGATTATCATCGGCGGCCTGGGTTCGGTGCTGGGTTCGTTTCTCGGCGCAGCATTCCTGGTCATCATGCCGATACTGCTGAAAAACATCATGGTCGATGGCTTCGGCACCGACAGCGCGCTGGCCGCGCATATCGAAATCATCGTCGTCGGGGTACTGATAATTGGTTTTCTGATTGTCGAACCGCACGGGCTGGCACGCCTGTGGCGGATCGCCAAGGAAAAAATGCGGTTGTGGCCTTTCCCCTACTAAGGGATGGATTAGCCACCGGCGCGTGACTTTAAATGTTGTTAAAAATACAACCGGAGGAAGAGAGTAAAATGAAAAAACTAACCAGAACTATCGTAGCCGCGCTATTGGCGGTGCCGATGATTTCCGGTGTCGCCAGCGCCTACGAGCTGGTCATGCCGACCCTGGATTATCGAACCGGCCCCTACGCGCCGAACGGCATCCCATTCGCCAACGGTTACGGCGATTACCTCAACATGCTCAACGAGCGTGACGGCGGCATCAACGGTGCACGCATCAGTCTGGTGCCCTGCGAGACCGGCTACAACACCAAAAAAGGTGTCGAGTGTTATGAGAATACCAAGGGCGAAGGTCAGTCCGGCGCGCTGGTTTTCCAACCACTTTCCACCGGCATCACTTATCAGTTGATTCCCAAGGCCAGCGTCGACGAAATCCCGATTTTCTCGATGGGTTACGGCCGTACTTCCGCCGCCAACGGCAAGGTATTCCCGTGGGTCTTCAACTTTCCGGCAACCTACTGGAGCCAGGCAACCGTATTCGTGCAATACATCGGTGAAAAAGAGGGCGGCATGGCAAATCTGAAGGGCAAGAAAATCGCGCTGGTTTACCACAACTCGGCCTATGGCAAGGAACCGATCCGCACGCTCGAAAAGGCGGCCGAAAAATTCGGTTTCGAATTCCTCGCACTGCCGGTCGATCATCCCGGACAAGAACAAAAGGCAACCTGGCTGCAAATTCGCCGCGAAAAGCCCGACTGGGTGATGATGTGGGGCTGGGGCGTTATGAACCAGGTCGCCATTAAGGAAGCCGCGTCGATCCGCTACCCGATGGATCGTTTCATCGGCGTCTGGTGGTCGGGCTCTGAAAACGACGTTTTACCCGCCGGTGCAGCGGCCGATGGTTACCTGTCAGGCGCTTTCCACCAACCGGGCGACAACTTCGGCGCCCACGACGACATCAAAAAGCATGTCTACGACAAGGGCATGGGCCTGGGTGATCGCGATCGTATCGGCGAAGTCCTTTACAACCGAGGTCTGGTAGCCGCGATGTGGACCTCCGAAGCGATTCGTACAGCGATGGAAATCCACGGCACCAACGAAATCAGGGGCACGCACGTACGTGACGGTTTCGAGGCGCTCGAAGTCGACGAAGCGCGTTTAAAGCAGCTGGGTCTGGCCAATTTCACCATCCCGGTCAAGGTGACTTGCGAGAACCACGAAGGTCCGGGCAAGGTTGCGCTGCAGCAGTGGGATGCCAAGGCCAAGAAATGGAATCTTGTCAGCGACTTCTATGATCCGTTGCGTGACATTACCGGTCCGTTGATTGCAGAGGACTCAGCCATGTTCGCGAAGGAAAATAACGTTTCCATGCGCAGCTGTAACTAAACCGGGATACCAGGAAAACGTTTCATGAGTGAAGCTGCGATAGCGACCAGCAGTAAAATATTGCTGTCGGTAAACAACATCGAGGTGATCTACGATCACGTCATCCTGGTATTGAAAGGCGTATCGCTCGAGGTTCCCGAGCAGGGCATCGTCGCCCTGCTCGGTGCCAACGGCGCCGGTAAAACCACCACCCTGAAATCGATTTCGAACCTGCTGCGCGCCGAGCGTGGCGACATCACCAAGGGCAGCATAGAATTCGAGGGCGAGCGTATCGACAAACTGACCTCGGCCCAACTGGTCCAGCAAGGTGTTATCCAGGTGATGGAGGGACGGCACTGCTTCGAGCATTTGACGGTCGAGGAAAACCTACTGACCGGCGCCTACACCAGACGCGACGGCAACGCCGCGATCAATCGCGATCTCGAGCTGGTTTACAGTTATTTTCCGCGCCTGAAGAAACGTAATCGCGCCCAGGCGGGTTACACATCGGGCGGCGAGCAGCAAATGGTCGCCATCGGCCGCGCGCTGATGTCGCGCCCAAAAATGATCTTACTCGACGAACCATCGATGGGGCTGGCGCCGCAACTGGTGGAAGAGATTTTCGAAATCGTGGAACGCTTGAACCGGGACGAAGGCGTCACCTTTTTACTGGCCGAGCAAAACACCAATATCGCGCTGCGCTATGCCGATCACGGATATATTCTTGAAAATGGTCGAGTGGTGCTCGACGGCAGCGCCGCCGAACTGCGTGAAAATACCGACGTCAAGGAGTTTTACCTGGGCATCAGCGAAGGTGAACGGGTTAATTTTCGCGACGTCAAACATTATCGTCGCCGCAAACGCTGGCTGACTTAAATCTTTTGGTGAGGCCGCAATAATAAGGTTTACTCAGAGTAAAAATTCTGGGAATTTTTACTCTGAGTAAGATTTATTCCAGGGCGAGGGCAGATCCACATGAGCGAATTTTACGACAGCCTGGAAACACGCAGCGCGGACGAACGCGCATTGCAGCAGTTCGAATCGATCCGTGCGCAAATCGGACATGTTAAAAATGATACCGCGGCTTACGCCGAGTCGCTGCGGGATATCGATGCGAGTCAGATAACCGATGCCGATTCGTTCAGCGCCCTGCCCGTGACGCGCAAATCGGAGCTGATCGAACTACAGCAGTCACAGCGCCCCTTCGGCGGCTACACCCCCGCCAACAGCGCGACTTATTCGCACGTATTTGCCTCTCCGGGACCGATTTATGAACCGGGTTACGCGGTACCCGATTTCTGGCGCTTCGCAAGATCGCTCTATGCCAGCGGATTTCGTCCCGGTGATTTGGTGCACAATTGTTTCAGTTACCATTTTACGCCGGCAGGGCAAATGTTCGACAGCGCCGCGGCGGCCCTCGGCTGCGCCGTCATCCCGGCCGGTGTCGGACAAACCGAGCTTCAGGTGCAAACCATCGCCGATCTCAAACCCGATGCCTATGTCGGCACCCCATCCTTCCTCAAAATCATCCTGGAGCAGGCCGAGGCGCTGGGTGCCGAGTTCGGCTCGATCACCAAAGCAATGGTGAGCGCCGAAGCCCTGCCCCCGCCGCTGCGCGCCGGATTCGTCGAACGCGGAATCCGGGTACAGCAGTGTTACGGCACCGCCGACCTCGGGCTGATCGCTTACGAATCCAGCGCCCAGGAAGGCTTGATTATCGATGAAGGCGTGTATCTCGAAATCGTGCGGCCCGGAACCGGCGAGCTGGTCGCCGCGGGCGAAGTCGGTGAAGTGGTGGTCACCAACCTGGGCCGGGAATATCCGCTGATACGCTTTGCTACCGGCGACCTGTCCGCCTTCATGCCGGGCATAAGCCCCTGTGGACGCACCAATCAACGCATCCGGGGCTGGATGGGCCGCGCCGACCAAACCGCCAAAGTGCGGGGCATGTTTATCCGCCCGGAACAGGTCGATCGGGTGATAAAACGCCATCCCGAAATCGCCAAAGCCAGGCTGGTGATCGACTGGATCGATCAATCCGACCAGATCACGCTACAATGCGAATCGGAGGCCGGCGGCGGTGCCGACTTGGCCGATGCGATCGCCGCCAGCATCCGTTCGATCTGCAAACTTCGCGGCGCGGTCGAAATGCTGGCACCCGGCAGTCTGCCCAACGATGGCAAGGTCATCGACGATATTCGCAGCTACGAGTAGACGGACCAGAATCCGATGTCGCCGCAAGCCCTGCTCGAAAAGGTTCGGGTCATCGATTTATCGCAATATATCCCCGGGCCGTTCGCAACTCGCCAGCTGGCGGATCTCGGCGCCGACGTAATCAAGGTGGAACCGCCAGGCGGGGATCCGATGCGTTTTTTCATGCAGAGAGACAAAGCCGGGCTGTCCCCTATTTATCGCCACCTCAATCGCGGCAAACGCATTTGCCAGCTCAATCTCAAGCAGCCGGAGGATCGGCGGAAACTCGCCGACCTGTTGGAAAACGCCGACATCCTGCTGGAATCCTATCGTCCCGGGGTTTTGGCCCGGCTCGGATTCGGGCGCGCGCAACTGCATTCGCTAAATCCCGGCCTGATTCATTGTGCGCTTTCGGGTTACGGACAAAACGGACCCTATGCCCAGCGCGCCGGCCACGACATTAATTACTGCGCGGTGAGCGCGCAATCGATCGTTAGCGGCAGCGCCGAAACACCGGGCATCGGCTACCCGCCAATCGCCGATCATGCCGCGGCGCTGCAGGCCAGTATCGCCATGCTGGCCGCTCTGCACGCAAAAAAATCAGGCCGCGGCGGCGTCTATCTCGATATCAGCATGACCGAGTCGTTGATGGCCTGGCAGTATCTGCCGTTGTTGGGAAAATCGACCGAGCGGGCGGCATCGATTCTCAACGGCGGCGCCGCCTGTTACAACATTTACCGCTGCGCCGACGATCGCTTCGTCAGCCTCGGCGCCCTCGAAGCCGGATTTTGGGAAAACTTTTGTAAGCTACTGGGCAAGCCCGAATGGATTGCACGGCAGTTCGAAAAAATGCCGCAGCATGGGTTAATCGACGCCGTCGCAGCGGAAATCGCCGCCCAACCCGGAAGGCATTGGCAGCAAATATTCGACTCGGTCGATTGCTGTTTCGAACTTCTGTTTGCGCCGGATGAATTGGCAAACCATGCGCAATTCCGGGCGCGCCATGCTATCGACGAAAACGGACCGACCTACCCCGCCTGGATCGATCAACGGGCGCTGCGACCGGACAGCAGTCCGGAACTGGTCGATGCGGTCGACGCTCTATGCTGGAAATCCAGCGGCGCCATTTAGCCTACATCCAGACGCATCTCCGGGTATCCTGCCGCTCGCCCTGCGCGCAGCGCTGGAGCGTTTTCGCGTTAACCGCGCCCGATATAGGGCATCGTGGTCGCCATGATCGTCATGAATTGAACGTTGGTATCGAGCGGCAACGACGCCATCTGCAGTACCGCGCGGGCAACATGGGTTACGTCCATGACCGGCTCCTCGACGCGTTCGCCGTTCGCCTGCGGTACGCCCTGCGGCATGGCTTTCGTCATTGGCGTCGCGGCGTTGCCGATATCGATCTGACCACAGGCGATATTGTCGTTGCGGCAATCGAGTGAAATCGATTTGGTAAGCCCGGTAATCGCATGTTTGGTCGAAGTGTAAGGCGCGGAAAACGGACGCGGCGCATGCGCGGAAATAGAGCCATTATTTATGATGCGCCCGCCCCTGGGATGCTGCGCCTTCATCACTCTTATCGCCTGCTGGGCGCATAAAAACGGGCCGGTCAGGTTGACATCCACCGTTGCCTGCCATTGCTCGTAGGTCAACTCCTCCAGCGGCACGCCGGGGGTATAGCTGCCCGCATTGTTGAACAACAGATCGAGCCGACCGAATGTCTTTTCGGCTTGCTCGAATAACGCCGCAACCTGTTCCGGTTTACCCACATCGGTTGGCACACACAGGCAGCGTGACCCATCTGCGCCGGCGAGATCGACGGTTTCCTGCAAAGCCGGCAGCCGCCTGCCGGCGAGCAGCACGGCGTAACCCGCATCCCACAAGGCATGGCATACCGCCCTGCCGATACCGCTTCCGGCCCCCGTGACAAGCGCCACTTGCAAACTGTCACTCATTCTTCGTTCCTTCAGTACTCGACTTCTATATTGAGTTCGGGATCATCGTGTAACGCCCAATAAGCTTGGTTTAGTCCGGTCGTCAGGGCTCCCGGCCTGCCGTCGCCTATCGGCGAGCCATTGATGCGGGTAATCGGCATAATGCCACCCGCGGTGCTGGTAATAAAGGCTTCGTCGGCGGCTACGGCCGTAGCCGGAGGCAGCGGCTCCTGTTTCACCTGTAAATCTTGCCGTGCCAACAACTCCAGAATGGTTTGCCTGGTGACCCCCTCGAGCACGCCGCGCACCGGGGTAATAACGGTGTCCTCATGGCGCACGAAGACGTTGAATCCCGGCCCTTCGACCAGGTTACCTTGCCCATCGACCAGCACAACGGTATCGGCGCCCTCGTCGTAAGCTTCGAACAGGGCCATCACCATATCCAGCCAGTGATAATTCTTGATGCGGGTATCGACAGCCTCGGGCGGAATTCGTTGGCGCTTGCTAATCAACAGATTGAGGCCCTGCTCGCGCTTTTCATCATTGGCAATCCAGATAAACGGAACCGCGAAGGCGAGGAATCGGTTTTCGCAACTGCGCGGATCGCGCGAACCCGGCGCCGGAATGCCGCGGGTGCATACAATTTCGACATAAGCATCGCGTAATCCGCTAAGTCTGACTAGTTCGAACATGACCGCCTGGACCTGGTCACGGTTATAGGGAATCGACATGCGCAGTCTTGCCATGCTGGCTTGAAAACGATCGAGATACTCACCGACGCGGAAAAATTTACCGCGCCAGACGTGCGCGACATCGTAGGTCGCATCTGAATGCAGGAAACCCCAGTCCAGCAGCGGGATTTTGGCGTCGGCGATGCCGACATACTCGCCCTCGATAAAGGCCGCTCCTTTAGAAAAATCGGGTGTAATTCCCCTGTCAGTCATATTTGGGTTTGCGTTTATCGACAAAAGCCTGGATCCCCTCGCGCCCATCCGGCGAGGCCGCACACTGTGATATCAGCTGAGTCTCGAGTTCCATCTGGGTTTCGAGGTCGTTACCGGCGCTGGCCAACAGCAGCTTCTTTATATAGGCCGTCGACAGCCGTGCACCGGCGGCGAGTTCGCTGGCAACCCGTTCCGCCTGCCCTGCCAGCTCGTCATCGTCAACGACCCGCGTCACCAGGCCCAGATCGAGGGCTTCGGCGGCGCTCAGGGTTCGATTGGTCAGCATCAACTCCTGGGCCCGGCGCAATCCCACCAGGCGTGGCAGAAAATAACTCGAGCTACCGTCGGGGCACAACCCGGCTCGGGTATAAGCCATGGTGAAGCTTGCCGATGCGCCCGCCAACACGATATCGCCAGCCAGCGCGATACTGAAACCGGCACCGGCGGCGACGCCGTTGACCGCGACGATCAGCGCTGCCTGCATGCGCGCCAGTTGAGAAATCGCGCCATGTAAATCGTCCGCCAGCGACTCGATCGCCTGCCCCACGGTGTCACCCCGCGCCAGTAGTTCCTTGAGATCGCCACCGGCGCAAAAGAAGCGCCCGCTGGCGCTCAACAGCACCGCCTTGAGTTCGGGATCGCGCCCGCAAAGCTTCGCAGCCTGGTGTAATTCGCTCGCCATGAGTGCATTCAGGCCATTGGCGGCAGCGGGGCGGTTTAGTTCGATGCGGGCAATTGCGCCCTGTTTGTCAAATTTTATAGTTTCGAAATTATTCATTCGCTGCTTGCTTGGAATTAGGTAGGCACAGTATAACGAGTCATCATAAATTCAGTAAAATTTACTTTGACTATCCAGGCGAGGAGCAACTGATGAGTGCGTTTTTAATAGTAGATACCCGGATCGAAAACCCCGAAGTCTATGAAGAGTACAAAAAACTGGCCAAGCCGATCGCCGAAAAGTACGGCGGTCGTTACCGCGCGCGTGGCGGTGAAATGGAGGTTCGCGAAACCGACTTGTGGACGCCGACCCGGATGGTCGTGATCGAATTCCCCGACATGGCCTCGGCCAGAGCCTTCGTCGACTCCGCAGAATATGCGCCGGTCAAACCGCTACGCCGCGATAATGCGCAATGTACTCTGTTTATCCTCGACGGCGATTGAGCGCCTGTTGCGCGAGCTACTCCTTTTGGCCGAGGCATCATCTTCGCAGCAGCGCGATCTTTTCGATAATTTCCCGCTAAGCCTTTTTTCCGGCGCGTTGCTGCGCTTAGTCAAGTAATAACCCTTGAGCGTGGCGTATATTTCCAGTTCCTGTCTCTGTCCTGTATCTCGGAAGGGGAATTGCCGATCTCATGCCAATACGCAGGCCGACAGCATGTGCATCAGCAAGAAGAATGCGAGGACCTTGAAGAAGTCGCTGCACGAAGCCTACTGGGTTGCGCTGATGTTAGCGTGCTCGTAATCCGTTGTAATTGAAGCTCACATAAGATTCCTGATACCTTATGAAGCCACGTAACTTGAGAATTTAAAAACAAGTCGCAATGCTGTCATATGAACTAGATAAAGGTTTAACTGTTCGGCGTACGCCTAGTTATGGGAAAACGCCGATTTTCGGGAGGCTGATTTGCAGTCCCTGATACAGGCAATTGGCGGCGTCGGTGTTTTCTTGCTGGGCATGATAGTCATGACGGAAGGCCTGAAAGCCTTAACCGGCGCCAGCATCAGCCAATGGCTGGCAAATGCGACCCGCAGCCCGTGGAGCGGCGCTACTACCGGCGCCATCAGTACCGCCATTTTACAATCCTCGAGCGCGACCACGGTTGCGGCGGTCGGTTTCGTCGGTGCCGGCCTGCTGACTTTCCCGCAATCGCTCGGCATTATATTCGGGGCCAATATCGGCACTACGATCACCGGTTGGCTGGTAGCGCTGGTCGGATTCAAGCTGCAACTCGGCAGCTTGCTGCTGCCGTTGATATTTGTCGGTGTCATGCTGCGCTTCTTCGCCTCGGGGCGCCTCGCCCAGCTAGGATTATCGCTGGCGGGTTTCGGCCTGATTTTTGTCGGCATCGACCTGCTGCAACAGGCAGCGGCGCAGCATGCGGATTTCATCGACCTCGATTTAATGCCGGCGGACAACTGGCCTGGCCGCGTCAAGTTGTTGCTGCTCGGCATCGCGATCACCATTGTTACCCAGTCCTCCAGCGCCGGCGTCGCAACGGCACTGGTTGCAATAAACGCCGGGGCGATTAACTTCGAACAAGCGGCGGCTATGGTCATCGGCATGGATGTCGGCACCACGGTCACCGCGGCAGTCGCTACCATCGGCGGTTCCGCGGGAACCCGTCGCACCGGTTTTTCGCATGTGGTTTACAATATTTTTACCGCTATGGGCGCGTTACTTCTAATCACTCCATTCGTTTATATCTGGCAGACCGGCAGCGGCGGTCGAATTATCGACAACCCGGAAATCGCCCTGGTCGCCTTTCACACCAGCTTCAATTTACTGGGCGCTCTACTGGCGTTGCCGTTTACCCCGCAATTCGCGCGCCTGATCGAAAACCTGATCCCCGATCTCAGCCCGCGCTATAGCCGCAGCCTCGACAAAGCGCTGTTACAGGAACCCGAAGTGGCGTTGCTGGCTTCGCAAAAAGTCATCATCACCGAGTTCTTGACCCTGATGGTAAACATCAACCTGATCCTGGAACAGGAAGAACACGAAATTCGCGCCGACATGCCGCGGCTTCAGGCAATACTCGACGAAACTCATGAATTCCTCGACCAGATCAAGGTTCGCGATCCGCAAAGCCGCGAGGCGCGCCAGTTAATCGCGCTGATTCACGCCATCGACCATATGCAACGCCTGCACGAGCGCTGCGATGAAGATTTGCAGCGCGCCGTTGTCGCCAGCCAGCGGTCCGAGTTAACCGAGGTCGAAATCGTGCTCGACAGTCAAATCGATGAAATTATCGATGCGGTCGAAGCACAGCGATTACAGCGCGCACAACGGCTTGCCGACGAAGCTTATCAGCGCACTTTCGCTATGGAAGACCCGCAGCGGGAGAAAATTTACCAGGCGGTGGCAAGCGGCGAAATCGATATTCGTTACGCCACCGAATGTGCGGAAGCCCTGCGTTGGCTGACCCGGGTCAGCCGCCATCTCAGCCGTATCTGCTACTACCTCAACCTCGCCCGCGACAAACAGACCTAAGCGATCGGCGATGGGCCCAGACTTTGCGGCTATTCCGGCGGACTCAGATGCAAGCGTCGGATTTCGGCCGTGTGCAGGTGCTCGAGTTGCCGATGATCCGTCGCGGCCCGCCTGGCAAAGGCGGTTTGTAAAATCTGCAATGCGTCGCCGTGAGATACCAGCAGTATTTTTGCATCGCAATAGCGCTCATCGATTTCTCTTATCAACGACGTTACCCGGCGCATAACCCGGTTGACACTCTCGACGCCGCGCCAGCGACCGTCCGGATTCGTCTTATCCTGGCGCCAGACATCTTCATAGCCGCTGTCCGCGGTCAATTCGAATTCACCGAAATTACGCTCGCGCAATCGCAACTCGACGGCTATCGGAGCGGCGCAGCCGAGCCAGGAATGAGCGATTTCGGCAGTTTCGCGGGCGCGTCTGAAATCGGAGCAGACAATCATTGTCCCGGCATCGAGCATGGAGGCCTGCCGCAGGCTTTGTTTAACCTGGACACTACCTTGCTCGCTCAGGCCGAAACCCGAACAACCGTTTTGCGGGTCGCTGACAATGATACCTTGCTCGTTGGCCAAACTGTGGCCATGCCGCATCGCAAAATAGCGATTTGCCAGGCGATCGATTTGTAGCAGTTGATTCAAGGATTTTTACCAGCAAGGGTCCCGGGCGGAAATCTATACCGTCCACAATACAACATTGTCTAAGGTTGCATCATCAGTTTTGAAACATGATAATGATCCGCTGTGACGGCCCCAACGAACACAGAATCGATAATAACGCCGTCCTATCAATCAGAGCGAGGAGAAATATAATGACTAATCACACTTCGACCTATATCAGGCTAATCGGCCTGCTCTTGGTTTTCTGCTTTTCGGGCGGTGCGCTGGCCGAAGACTGTTATCGCGGAACGCTGGATAAACAATACTGCGACCGCAACCGCGACCAGGTGGCCGACCTGCCACTGAATCCCAAGGAATGGGTCAACCCGGATACCATCATCTTTTCCTATACCCCGGTCGAGGACCCGGCGATCTATGCCAAGGTCTGGGATGGGTTCATCAAACACATGTCCGAGGTCACCGGCAAAAAGGTCGTATTTTTTCCGGTGCAATCCTACGCGGCCCAGTACGAAGCGATGCGCTCCGGCCGGCTGCATATCGCCGGCGTCAACACCGGCGGTAACCCGGTTGCAGTCTCCTGCGCCGGACTGGTACCGTTTGCGATGATGGCGTCGAAAGACGGATCTTACGGCTACGAAATGGAAATCATCGTGCCCAAGGGCAGCGACATCAAGTCGCCGTCCGATATCAAGGGGCGCACCCTGGCGTTCACTTCGCCCACCTCGAACTCGGGTAACAAGGCGCCCTCGGCCTTGCTTAAGTCCGAATTCAAACTGGTCAAGGACGTCGATTTCAAAACCGTGTTTTCCGGCAAGCACGACAATTCGGTGCTCGGAATCGCCAACAAGGACTACGAGGTCGCGGCGGTCGCCAATTCAGTGATGAACCGCATGTTCGATCGTAAGGTAGTCGAACCATCTCAAGTCATGTCGATTTACAAATCGGCCACCTTCCCGACCACCGGTTACGGTCATGCCCATAACCTGCATCCGGAAGTCGCGGCCAAGATCAAGCAAGCCTTTTTCACCTTTGAATGGGAAGGCTCGGAGCTGCAGAAAGAATTCAAGAAAGAAGGCCGCTTCGTCGGGATTCACCATAAATCCGACTGGGACGTCATCCGCAAGATCGACGCGGCCAACGGCGTCAGCTACGACTGCAAGTAAGCCTTAGAGCCACGCATTATGTGAGCCACGACGGAGTCGTGGCTCACCCTCTGACCTGCGGCAGTTGCGGATAGATATCAGCATCCAATCATCGGTACCCCATATGCTTCGCATCGAACATCTCGAAAAGCAATACAAAACGGGAGATCACGCGCTCAAGGACGTCAATCTCGTAATTCCCAAGGGACAGGTTATGGCGCTTATCGGTCCGTCCGGAGCCGGTAAAAGCACCTTAATCCGCTGCGTCAACCGGCTGGTTGAACCCACCTCCGGCCGAATATTTCTCGGCGATCTCGAATTGGCGCATTTGGGTTCGACCGAGTTGCGCCGGGCGCGCACGCGCATGGGTATGATCTTTCAGGAATACGCGCTGGTAGAACGCTTGAGCGTCATGGAAAACGTGCTCTCCGGACGGCTCGGTTATGTGGGATTCTGGCGCAGCTTTTTTCGCAAGTTCCCGCAATCCGACATCGATGAAGCCTTCAACCTGTTAGAGCGGGTCGGGCTCGATCACATGGCCGATAAACGCGCTGACGAGTTATCCGGCGGCCAGCGCCAGCGCGTAGGAATCTGCCGTGCTTTAATACAGAACCCAGATCTATTGCTGGTGGACGAACCCACCGCCAGCCTCGACCCGAAGACATCGCGTCAAATCATGCGCCTGATTTGCGAACTCTGCGACGAACGGCAACTGGCCGCAATCATAAATATCCACGACGTGCTGCTGGCGCAGATGTTCGCCCGCCGCGTAGTGGGCCTGCAGCTGGGTACCATCGTCTACGATGGTCCTCCCAAAGATCTGACCCCCGATGTATTAACCGATATCTACGGCGAGGAAGACTGGGAGGCCACCATCGAAACGGTCAAGGACGAAGAAACGACCGGGACGCCGACCGATACGGACAGCCAGGTCACCCAGCTGAAGCCCGTTTCCTGATGCCTGTAGCCACTTTGCGCCGCTGGCGACGCCCGCCATTCATAAAAAACCCGACCCTGCGTTGGGGACTGTGGGTAGGCATCGCAATTTATCTCGCCTTGGCGCTGGGAACCATGGAGGTAGACTGGAACCGGGTCGCGGAGGGGGCGGTCCGCGGCAAACGCTTCATCATGGCATTTTTTCCACCCGACTTTACCTCGCGCTGGGACTCGATCCAGGACGGCATCCTGGAGAGCCTGTGGATGACGATTACTTCGACCGTGATCGGCATTCTTCTGTCGGTCCCGATCGGTCTCGGCGCCGCCAGAAACCTGGCCTATCGGCCGGTGTATTTATTCTGCCGCGGCGTGCTCGCGGTATCGCGTACCTTTCCGGAAATCATTCTGGCGATATTTTTCGTCAAACTGTTCGGCTTCGGGCCGTTTGCGGGTTTTCTCGCGCTCAGTGTCGGCACCATCGGTTTTTACGGCAAACTGCTGGCCGAGGATATCGAGGATATGGACCCGGTACAGGCCGAAGCGATCAAAGCGGTCGGCGCGGGCTGGCTGCAGTGGCTTAACTACGCGGTGCAACCGCAGGTCATGCCGCGCATGATCGGGCTCGGAATTTATCGGCTGGATATCAATTTCCGCGAATCGGCGGTGGTCGGCATCGTCGGCGGCGGCGGCATCGGCGCGACGCTGTTAACTTCATTTGATCGTTACGAATTCGATTCCGCGGCCGCGATTCTGTTGGTCATCATCGGTATCGTCATGGCGATGGAATACAGCTCCGGATATATCCGGCGTTGGGTGCAGTAATGCCAGTGCAGGGAATCTCGGATAAAAAAGTCTGGCAGCGGCGCACCACGCGCGCCCAGTTCGGCGTCTGGTTCGGCTGGCTGCTCGGGGTCGCCATCTTCGCCTACTGCTGGCGGTTGATCTCCGACAAGACCATCTGGTTTTTCGTTACCGACGCCCCCAAGCAGGCGGCGGACATGGCGCAACGCATGGTGCCGCCTAAGTGGTCTTACATGGATACGCTGTGGGCGCCGGTGTGGGACACGATCAATATCGCCACACTGGGCACCATGATCGCGATCGTGATCGCGGTGCCGGTGGCGTTTTGCGCGGCGCGCAATACCACGCCGAGCGTACACTTCGTACGCCCGGTAGCCTTGTTCATTATCGTTTCCTCGCGCTCGATCAACTCATTGATCTGGGCGCTAATGCTGGTGACGCTGATCGGTCCCGGGGTGCTCGCCGGAGTGATCGCTATCGGCCTGCGCTCGATCGGATTTTGCGCCAAGCTGCTATACGAGGCGATCGAGGAAATCGACCATAGCCAGGTCGAGGCGGTCATCGCCACCGGCGCGGCCCGCAGTCAACAACTCAGTTTCGGCATCGTGCCGCAAATCATGCCCGCCTTTGCCGGTATATCGGTATTTCGATGGGATATCAATATCCGCGAATCGACCGTGCTCGGGCTGGTCGGCGCCGGCGGTATCGGTCTGCAGCTGGATGCATCGATATCGACCCTGGCCTGGACCCAGGTTTCATTGATACTGCTGGTGATTCTGGCCACCGTAATCGTCAGCGAATGGGTCTCGGCGAAAATTCGTCACGCGATTATCTAATTACTCCGCCAAAGCCGTGACCGAGCTCGGTGTGGCGCTCATCGGCCCTGCGTCAGGCGGCAGCATGAATTCCGGCGGATTGCCGGCAGGCGGAAGTAAGCGGTTGCTTAAAAACGAGAGCCCGGCCCTGTCCGGGCTCTCTATTGCTGCTTGGCTACTTGAACTTCTTGATTTCACCACTCTGAACGCGGGCGAAATACGACTCCATTTCACGCTTGACGATTGGCGCCAAGAAATAAAGCCCGAGAATGTTGGGTACGCAAATCAGAAACACCAGCGCATCCGAGATATCCAGAATCGGCCCCAGCTGCACCACGCAACCCAGAGCGACAAAAGCGCAGAACATGATCTTATAGATGGTTTGCCCTCTCTCACCCTCGCCGAACAAATAAGTCCAGCCCTTGAGCCCATAATAAGACCAGGAAATCATGGTCGAAAAGGCGAACAGCAAGGCGGCGAACGCCAATGGAATCGGAAACCAGGAAAACTCGCGTTCGAACGCGGCCGAAGTCATCGCCACGCCTTGCGCGTCGCCGGCGAAATCCGGAGCAGCCACTTGCGCGGTACCGATAACCAGCGCGGTAATGGTACAAATGATGATGGTATCGATGAAGGGTTCGAGCAGGGATACGACTCCTTCGGTCACCGGCTCGTCGGTTCTGACCGCCGAATGCGCAATCGAGGCGGAGCCGATACCGGCTTCATTCGAAAACACGGCCCGTTGGAAACCGATGATCATGGCGCCGAGCGCACCGCCGGCAACGCCCTCTCCGGTAAACGCACCGGTGAATATATTGCCGATCGCGGTGGGGATGGTATTGGCGTTCATCAGGATTACGATAATCGCGAACAGGCAGTAAAATATCGCCATGAAGGGTACGATCTTTTCGGTGACGCGGGCGATTGACTTGATACCGCCGACGATGACCGAAAACACGACCCCGGCAAGCACCAGGCCCACTAGCCAGCCGAAACCATCCAGGGCGCCGCCGGATACATTATTCAATTGCACATAGGCTTGATTGGACTGGAACATGTTGCCGATACCCAAGGCACCGATGAAGATGCCGATCGCGTAAAAGGTGCCGATAAACTTGCCGAAACCTTCCATGCCGCGCTCTTTGAAGCCCTGGCGCAGGTAGTACATGGGACCGCCCGATACGTGACCATCCTCGAATTCGTTTCGGTATTTAACGCCCAGGGTACACTCCACGAACTTGGTCGACATTCCCAGGAATCCGGCCAGAATCAGCCAGAAGGTAGCGCCCGGACCACCGACGGTGACCGCCACCGCGACGCCTCCGATGTTACCGATGCCCACGGTTCCGGATACCGCGGTTGCCAGCGCCTGGAAGTGGGATACCTCACCATGGCTATTGGGGTCGGCGTAATCGCCGCGCACCAAGTGAATCGCATGCTTGAAACCCCGCAGATTGATGAAGCCCATATAAAATGTAAAAAATATGGCGCCGACTACCAGCCACAACACCACCACCGGCTGAATCGCCCCGGGATTTCCGGAGGCTGTTTTGTGTGAGTCATGCTGCCTCGAATGACTCTTCCAGTTGCTGATAATACATCAGCTCATACTCGACCGGCGGTATATCACCGATCGATTCGAGTAATCGTCGATGGTTAAACCAGTCCACCCATTCCAGCGTGGCGTATTCGACATCGTCGAGTGCCTTCCAGGGACCACGCTTTCGGATGACTTCAGTCTTGTATAATCCGTTG
>Ga0209122_1000149_pt1 | contig 20808 bp, 10 predicted proteins | sample OlaalgELextract2_2_FD_187375 | JGI IMG/M metagenome (GOLD analysis project Ga0209122, IMG submission 187375) | Olavius algarvensis symbiont microbial communities from Tuscany, Italy - Type A ELBA extract 2 (SPAdes) (version 2) | ecosystem: Host-associated > Annelida > Digestive system >...
CCCCCAGGGGCCGATGGACCCCACAGGGGGAGGGGGCACGTCGGCAGACATTGTCCCTACACAAATAATATTTGGTGTGGATCCGTGCACGCGTTGCTGAGATATCGCTCAAAAACCGCCAAAATGCAAAAATTCCCCATTGACTCCCATAGTAACGAAAATTTCATTTGCCCCTTTTTCCGCCCGCCAGGGGCCGCCAACCCCCAAAAGGGGAGAAGACACGTCCTAACCGAGGCTACGCCTGCATGCAAAATATGGCGTGAATCGGCCCGCGGGTTGTCGAGAAATCGTTGACGAACAAACAAACAAACAAACATACAGTAAAACAAATACCTCGCCCTTCGCTCTAACGAGCAAATGGCGGGTAATGAGTTTTGATCAATCAACAGCCGTAACGCCGTCCCGTTCTTTTTTTATGCAACTGGAACGTTGTTCCCGTTGTTTTTTCTGTATACTCCAATTGTTAACTGTAATTTTCCATGGAAGTCCTTCGGTTATAAAGCTGATTAGCTTGCTTCCTGCGTTCATGCATGTAAACAATAATGTTTATTTGTATGATATCATAGATGATACGTCCGCCATGTGAGATAACTGACCAATTGACAGTTGGCACACAAAACTGCTTTTCGACTCTGTTTTACACGCCTTATACTAAAATTAAAACAAGCGCCCAGAATGCACCAAAATGCACCAGTGCCAGACAAAAAAAATATATTAAAAAATTCTGGGGAGGGGGCACAGCCCCCTTCCCCAATCCCCTTCCCCACTAGGGAGGGGGAAACCCCCTCCCCAGACCTCATTCTCCTCAACGCCTACGGCGCCTCGATTCTCGTGCCTTCGGCGCACGGCGTTCCCGTTCCTTTTCATTTACGACTCGAACACTGGTCCAAAGACCGCCAAAACCCCCATTTTGGGGGCCTGAATAGGCATTTCAAGCAAATATGCGAAAAATTCAAATAGTTGCTGTAGTTGCTGCGACACAACCGCGACCGTCCTCAGTAACATCAGCTGCAGTAGCTGTTGACCAGTGCGTCTTGTGCTGTCGTGGAAAGTCAGTCATATATACGCCTCTGTGAAACTACACCTCACCTCAATCAGGCGGTGCTTAACCAGAGACGTACACGTATTAGAGGTCTGCGATAGAGCATTTATGCTACCCAACTAGTAACTGTATCTCCCGTGGTACTTGCCCACCCGCACCCATGATGTGGACCAAAAACTGCTTCAGATCTGTGTATCAGATTAACATGAAATTTGACAGGCAGCTGCGGCCAGCAACAGAGACTTCGTAAGTGGTCTCGTATGGTGGTAAAACAATTCCAAGATGGCGGACGGCCGTCATTTTGAAAATCGATATATCGCCATATCTCAGAGAAAAATCATCCGATTTTGATGAAATTTTGTACACAGCAGCAGATGTTGAACTGGCTGTTTTGAAGGTTTAATTTACTAACGGCTTCTAACACATTTGTTTTAAACTTATTAGTTTTTTGACATTATATTTTATATTAAAAATGTAGAAGCACGAAAGGCAGAAACGTCATATCCATTTTGTTCCATTTGTTATAACTGTTATAACTACAGTCAGCTCTTATCAACAATAAATGTAAACAAACTGCAGTTTATACACAAGTTAACGGCGAGTGACACATCTAAAACTGCAAAAATCACAAAAAGGTGATTACCCATCAGCACATCGCCTAAATGTCAATGTGCTGCTGAGTAATATCACCTTTTTGTGATTTTTGCAGTTTTAGATGTGTCACTCGCCGTTAACTTGTGTATAAACTGCAGTTTTTTGCATTTATATTTGCAGTTTTATTACATTCCTGAGTTATTACAGCAAAACTGCCTTTTTGGACTGCCTTCACGCAACATTCGTCCTAACCGTGTGGTAGACTACCCGTCAGCTTTTTACTGCACGTTAAATACGGACTGTCGTATCGTATCGTAACCGGACTTGATCATGCTAATCAGTTTTTAGTCTTTTTCCACTTAAATTTTCTGTTTGATTCCACTTAGTAGACTAATCTGGGTACCCATCAGTTTTTGATGGCACGTAGAATACACAGTTGCATCATCATCATAATGGGGAGTGGAGTGGTACTCTCCTAACTCAGACCCTACCTAGTTTGGTCCTAAAACTTGTGTTTGGCAAGGTAAACCTGTTGTGTACCAATTTTTTTAATCGGTTGCAGAAATAAATAGGGGGTCCCAAATTTTTCCGGATGCTCCCCTGGCCCATGCCCCCGCCAATTTTGGTCCTAAACGTTGTTTTTTGGTAAGCTAGTCCAAAACCCAAATTGCATAACAAATTTGAAGTTGCTAGCTTTAACGGTTGCAGAAATACGTAGGGGGTCCCAAATTTTTTTGGAGGCTCCCCTGGCTCAGACCCCTGCCAATTTTGGTCCAAAACGTTGTTTTTGGTAAGCTAGTCCCAAAACCAAGTTGTGTACCAAATTTGAAGTTGCTAGCTTCAACGGTTGCAGAAATAAGTAGGGGGGTTCCATTTTTTTCGGATGCTCCCTAGCCCACACCCCCGCCAATTTGAGTCCTAAACGTCGTTTTTTGGTAAGCTAGTCCCAAACCCAATTTGTGTACCGAGTTTGAAGTTGCTAGCTTCAACGGTTTCAGAAATACATAGGGGGTCCCAAATATTTTGAATGCTCCCCTAGCCCAGTCCCCCTCCAATTTTGGTCTTAAGCATTGTTTTTGGCAAGCAACACCCTGTACCCATGTGGTGTAAAAATTTTGTAGCACATCTGCATGTGTGACGACGGCAACAGTGTTTTTCAAGCGAAAAAGCAATATTTGTGTAGCAAAATTTGGGAATTTGTGGGCTAATGGGGTCAAGGGGTCAAAATGTCTAGTCGAAAATGTCATATTTGGAATCGCCGACCCTGATTTGCCTATTCACTATGCAACTTTTATGCCCCCATTGTTAAGCATTTTCAGGCGAGTCCAGTTTTGGCCAAAATTTGACAGTTTTTGGGGATAAATAGGGGTTTAATATTAAATTTAAGTTTCATAACTCCAAAAAGGCACATCCTTGCGTGATTTCACGTCTAATGAGCTATTGCGCGTAAAAATCCATCAACCGGTCTGACCTGTACGCGAGTCTCAGAAAAAAAGGTATAAATAAATAAAAATAATTTTTGTTATATTTCACCCATTTGCCCAGAAGCCCTCAGTATGTGGATTTGTACCAAATGTGGTATAGGGGTCCCCTCGCGGACGTAATCAACTGTGCCGAATTTTTTTCGATTGGTTCAGGGGTACTGATTTTGTAGGGGGTTGAAATTTGCCTATTCCCATAGGAATTGAAGGTTGCCGTTAACACTGTCTGATCTACCGTTCAGACTGTGGTAATGTGAAATAGGTGATAAATGTTTGATATTATAGCCATTGCTGCTAGTTAACACTCATACCTCCGTTTTTATGATGGCGAAATATCTTTGTCTTTTTTTCTTCTGTTTAATTCGTGAGTATTGTTTTTGTGTATCTGTATTCCACATAATTGCTTTTCTGGTAGCCCGTCGACGTGACGCATAAATATGACGACGACGATGGTGATGGTGAATAGCTGGACTGGAGAAAACACTGCAACTTTTCCCTACTTCGCGTAACTATTTAATGCAAATAAATATTGATGTAGAATTGATAACAATAAAGATTAAGATGAAAAGCATCGCGGCTGAGGTATAATATATCCGAATTGCAAAAACAAACGTCCGCTACATTAAAACTCTTCTTCCCGCTTTAATTTTGTTGTAATCACCGTAATCGGCATGCATCAGCTGCCAAATTTTCTAATGGGACCATCCTCGGCGGAGTTATGACGTTATATCGATTTTCAAGATGGCGGCTGGTGCGACGAAATTTTACTTTCAGTTTCGGATTAGGTGACATGACTCTCTTTGGAGGGTTAATATCTATCAGCAGACCAAATGTTGTCGAGATGACTATCCACGTCTGTAATATAACCATTTTCGGTTTGGAAAAACGAACGTCCGCCATATTGGAATTCTACTTCCGGTTTCAATTTCGACCATATCACCGTAATCGACATATTATTCTGCATTAAGATGCCAAATTTCGTTCAAATCGGACCATCCATGGCCGAGTTATGATGTTATAACCGATTTTTAAGATGGCGGCCGCTACGGCGAAATTTTACTTCCGGTTTCGGTTTGGGTGCCGTAGGCCTTTTCAGAATGTCAGTCGCTATCAGCAAACCAAATTTGATCGGAATATATCGATCCGCGGCTGAGATATAAATATATTCGGTTTAGAAAAACAAACCTCCGCCATATTAGAATTCTACTTCCGGTTTCAATTTCGACAACATCACCGTAATCTGCATGCTCTTCTGCATCAAGATGCCAAATTTCATCCCATTCGGACAATCCTTCGCGGAGTTATGATGTTATAACTGATTTTCAAGATGGCGGCCGTCAGCCATGTTGAGTTTGCTTCGGGGTAATAGCGGACCACCCACGTAGTGTATTTTGTGGTCTGAACTCGGTCCTCAAATATCTAGTTGCTTTGTGTAGTTCTGGAGATATTGCGATGTATAGATTTCGACGTTTTGGCTTGAAAGTTGAAACTGCCTATTCACGCCCCTTTTCGGCAGTTTTTGGGGCGCTAGTGTGCTGCCTGTTATTCAAAATGGCCGTACATGTCCGCCATATTGTATTTGTTATTGGACATCGTGAACCACCCATGAAGGCCACTTGATGGTGTGTACACCCTGTGAAAATTTCATGATCGACTTATACTAGTTTTCAAGTTAAACGGTTTAAGTTTTTTGGTCGTTTTTGCTTGAAAGGCCCATTTAGACCCCCAACAATTCAGTTTTGCGGGAATTTGGACCCCCTAAACATGATTTGTCATCAACGATACCCCCGAAAGGCACATCTAGGCGTGAAACCGCGCGATTTGAGCCATAATAATTGTTTCAGATACTTCATATGTGATCTGTAGACGAGATGAAAGAATTTGTTTGACTGATTGATTGTGTGTGTGAATAAAAAACTCAAACTTCCTCTATTCCCCCAGCTAAAAAATGGGTGAGCCGATTTTGCTCGAATTTTGCATAACAACTCAACTCCGTGATATAATCATATATTATGGGCGGCGTTTGAATATTTTTAGCCATTTTGTATTTACGGTCGATACGGGAGGGGGGCGAAGTTTCTGTTTTTCCATATACTCTGGTCATGGCTTCTAACACAGCGTATTCGCGTGATAGGCGAACGTTACGTGGAAATTCCAATTACCCCCTAAGCCACGCCAGGGTTGTGAAACTTTACGACTCCTATAATCAATTTCCCGTAACGATTGCCTACCTCCTCGCTACATCGTGGTTTTTTCGGCGCATGGTGATCTCTTTTGATTACTGCGCCTTATAAAATAATGTTACGTACTTAGTTTCTTGCTAACTGATGAATTTTATGTGGATAAATATCTGAAACAAAGCAACATATCAGTAGATGAAATAAGCGAACGTTACCACCTAAACCACGTTGTACAAGAAGTTCAGCTATCACAAGCGGATCGCGCGTCAGCTGAGCACACGATACGTCAACCTACATTGTGTCCCAAAAAATTACTACACGAAACTCATGGCGATAACTTTGTCAATTCTTAACGGATTTTCAAAATTCTTTCACTGCTGGAAAGTCAATTAAAGTTTTAACAACACTCATATAACACTTCCCACACTACACCTTCAGTATGTTGGCGCACTACCTTGCGCAAGTTAGAAGTTCGAGTTTTGGCATGCAAGAAAATGCAGACGGAAACGTGATGTGCATTGAGTTTTGAACACACCCAATTTTAATGCACTTAACTTACCGGTACTTACGTGTTATTTCAATTTCCGGTTCCTCTTAAATATTCTTTGTAAATAGCAGACGATTTTATATAAACAAGTGCGAGTTGAAGCAGCGTTTTCTACACGGTTGGCATGGCATTGACCAGATCATCATTCACAGTGTAATTGACGAGTGGCGTGGACGTCTTCGCGCATGTGTGCGCACTGTGCGGACAAAAGGCGGACACTTCGATAAATAGTGTGACACTATTCAGCTATAGGACAAGAGGGGTTTCTGTATTTGTCAAATGTGACACGATTTTTAGACTGTTTTTTGGAAATTACAATAATTTCAGACTTCTAACTTTCGCAAGGGTGTGATGGGAAGTATTATATGAGTTTTGTTGGAAATTTACTTGGCTTTCCAGCAGTGAAAAAACTTTGAAAATCCGTTAAGAACTGACAAACTTATCGCCATAGTGTACTATTTATTTGCGACACAATGTTTAGTAACTCAAGTGACCTGGAAATATGGATCACACGACGTCACTGGAAACGGCACCGTTCGATAGATCGCATAAGAGTTCCTATCAGTGTTCCATTGCCGGTTTAGTGTAGCGGTAACACGTTCCGGCTGATGAACGTAGTTACTCTACGCTAGGCCCGGTTAGTGCTAGGTGGATGAGCGTCTTTGGACGGGTAAACCACTTCGGCGCGGAATCAGCCACTCAGTCCTACTCAGCCTGAGCCTGCCCTCTGTGCAGGCTAGAATAAGTACCTGGCGAAAGCTGGGAGGCGTAAACAGGCATATCGCGTGACACACCAGCCCGTGCACGTGGTCTCGTAGTGTTCTCTGATGCCTGGCTGGCGGCTAGCCAGTGGCGATCAGCGCCAACTTACGGGAAGCGGTAGCGCATAGAGACGCGTGTTCGTGACGATGCGCTATACAAATGGCCGCGTTTACTTACTATGGCGCTATCTTGTATCGTTTTTATATAGACCGCGTTCGGCGCTTATAGCAACGGAGGACATCGTGCTCAGTCAGGAGGATAAGCCAAAAAGGAATTGATCAGCTCGCGAGATTTCGTGTGAAACTGCTATTCTCTGTTCAAGCGACCACATGATAATTTATCGCAATCTCCAGCTCAAATGCTTTAAACGACGTAACGTCGTGCTCAGCTGTTGTTTGAAACCAATTGCATCTCCCGTCTCACGCGCTGATAAACAATTTTGACGTCTGCAATAAATCTTGTTATTTCATTTTAAACTGTAAGTTGTGTAATAAATAAGTAAATAATATGATGACAGTTTTGGAGTTAATATCCTAGTATTGTAGCATTGAGAAAATCAGCAATTTAAGGCTAAATTTGTGGTATTTAAGTCTCGACAGTTTCCCAAGGTAAAGTAACTGCACTAAGTAAGTGACGTTGATAACTAAAAATACCTGTCGATATACTCTTGGTAATAAATGTGCCAAATATCTTTGTAAACCGTCAGTTCTAGTTCAACTTATCATCGAAAACGTGGTCACAGTCACAGTGTCTATCTGTCTTTATTTGTTCACATGACATTTCATTACAATGCATTACAGTGTACAATGAGATTATGAGAGCAGGACAAAAAATTAACAAGGCACAGATAACCGGCAATAACAGCTATATGCCTAAGTCAATACAATAAGAACAGAAATATAAACAATACAATATATTGCAGTCTTTGGAGTAATATATTAAACTAAAATCACACTACTTACGCTTCGAAAACTCTGTTAAATCTACATTTTTATGGTTCGTTTAAAACATGCTAACGACGAAAAATCGAAAACAGACTCTTTTCGGCACATCGTGACTTTTTTTGACTTTGTGCCTTATAAATACTCTTGCTTACTTATTTACTGAGGACTTTCTTGTTGATAGTATCCACGGCAGTTTTATAAATAACACGTGCAAACTAAAAATTTTATTGAAAGGCCTAGAATGCTATTAAGATACTGAAATGAAAGTTTGCAACATTACACAAGCAACTTGCTAAGCAGTTATCTGCGGAACGACGTGGTTGCAAGCCGCTTGCAAGCTGCCTGGTTATTGCACATGCCTAGAGACTTCCCTAATCCCTACCAGGGGCGGCGCCACGGTTTTGAAAGTGGGGGGGACAATTTTGCGAGCGGAGCGAGCCAAGATTTTTTTTGACCCCCCACTTTTTGGCCAGTGGGGGGACAAAATATTGCTTAGATAGCTAAGTCAGCCTAATTCCTTTGTTTGATTTGTAGCTGACTGACACTGATGCTGATATTTTCTGTTGTTATCTTTGTGTTTTCAACGTTAACTTTGTGGTTATCCAAAATATAAGTGCATCATTTAGTGAATTATTCCCAAATTATGTCCCCCGTCCCCCTTTGCCTCGAAAAGTGGGGGGGTCATGACCCCCCAGCTCCTATGGGAGCGCCGTTCCTGATCCATACATTTATATAACTCTCTCTGCAAAGAAATTCTTACGTACAGTCTTTGTATAGTCTGCGTTTTGTACAGCTTACATGCGTGATCCCTTGTTTTTGATAGCGTACCGAATAAGAAAAGTCATTAAAATTCACATTAGTGACACCACGTACTACAACGAAGTTCACGAATGTGATAGGCCTAGTAACAGGATTTAGAAAGTGCAGAGATCTGAGAAAGTAAGGTGTTTATCAGAAATAAAGCCAAGGTTACGAGCAGAGTGGGTTGTAGTGAGAGAGGAGTTATGTATTTTAGAAAGTTGTTGTGTAAGTCCGATAAGAAGAAACTCGGTTTTAAAAGAGTTGAGAGTGAGACGATTTGATTAGCTGATTGGACCGTGTGAAAAAATTCTACATATCAGCACGAACAGATGACGAATGGACAGCAATTACAACAAGAAGCTCAGATGTGTACTGTGCGGGTTAAAACATCTAAAAAAACGAAATAAAATGTTGAAATGCATTAGAAAACATCAGATTCTATAGGCCTACTGTGACGTCGTATTCCTCTCATGTAGTCGTATATAGCCAAAGGCATGAAAACGTTACGTAACGTTACGCAATCTCTGCTGCAGGCGGCCAGTCAACGTTGGAGCACGCACCTGTTGTGTGCTCGACGCTGCATTCCATGCTTGATCGGCAACCATTTATGCATATGCAAATAACTGCGTTGTGCTGGAATTTACATTATGGTTGTTGTAAGTCACTACCTATGAGAGACGACCTTATTGACGATGAAAATGATGATAATGAACTGTTAGTGCTGTTGTCCGGAATTTATGTATCAAAGTACTCCACGGTCTCTTGCTAATAACTCATCAAGACAATGTAATTTAGACGACCCCCAGCGTAAAAATATACCCTAAGCAAGTGCATGACCATATTTAGTTGTATTTTTAATTTCAAATTTTAGCTGTAATAGTTTCCGATATGATAAGGGGGTTCCAAATTTGCAGCAGGCGGTGCTGCGCCCCTTAGACGCCTCTGCGGAAAACATTTTATATCTAAAACGAGTACTTGTCCACATCTAATTGTGTTTTTAATCTCAGCTCTCTCATTCTAGTAGTTTCCGGGATAATAGGGGGTCCCAAATTTACATTAGGGGGCCCTGCGCCGCCTGGACGCCCTCAACAGAAATTATTTTGTACCCAAAGCGGGTATTACCATATCTAATGGTATTTTTAAATTTAACTTTCTATCTCTAGTAGTTTGCGAGATATTAGGGGGTCCCAAATTTACACTAGGGGCCGTGCGCCCCCGGACGCCCCCTAACGGAAAATTTTGACACACGATCAAGTACTTGCCTATGCCTATACATAACTGTAATGTTTCAGCTTCGTAGCTCCGTTAACGTGCGACTTACGGAAAGCTTTCATTATAATTAGGTTTTGAATTGAGAGGTTCCCAAAATGGTTTTTGAGCGGTTGGGAGTTGGGCCGAAGATATTTCGTCTGAACGCCATAGGAATGCAATGACTGCCGGTCTACGTCGTTTGGTGAAAAAAAGATTGCGGAGAAGCTCTAACTACCGTAGTCTGCACACGCGCGGCAAAGAAATCACAAACAAGTTCGTATGTCCAAATGTCACTATTTTGGGATTGTGAATCTTGAAAAATACAGAGGATCATTGTTCAACCCGTAGAAAGTACGTCCGTTCTTAGAATTGCGCGTTTTCACACACCTCTGGTCCAGATCTGACGCGCCGTACGTGTAGTAGCATTCTGTATGGGTATAGCATTTGCCATATGCGAAAATGTGGGCAAGTTTGGGGGGCCCCAGCTCCCCATACGAGAAGACGCAGAAAAACACCGCTGCCGGAAGGCACTCCTTTGGACCTACGACTACCACATGGAATAATCGTAATCATTCTGCGATGTAATTAACCCCTGGACTGTAGGCTAGTGACCGGAAGGTACTTTTTAGGCATTTTGTATCGGGAAAATAGGTCAAAATCCGAAAATTGGGCATATTTGACGCCCTGTAGCTCCGCAACCGTACGTCGTACAAAAAAGTTGAACGGAACTAGGAAACCCCCTGCCCTTGGACTACAACGTGGAGTAAACAGTATATATCTGCAGCTAGTGCATCCCGTGATCTGTAGCCTGCTCTGCAGGAGTGAGGTGCCTGTTTGACCCCTTTCCAAGTTTGAGGTTTTGGGGGAAAATGACCCCTGAATGTCGACGTAGCCTACATCCTATAGCTTATAGACTACATTCAATAATTGCACAACCTCTTCTTATTGTCTTCTCCAGTCATGCGATTGGAGTAATTTCATTCTACGCCTTTAACCCTTTAATCACCACATTAAAACCGCCGAGAAATTTACCATCATAATAGTAATACAGTGATTGGTACACTGGCCGTTGATGGATGGGCTGTTACATTTGGTACGGCGAGGAGGGGACTGGGTGGAGCCGCAGCCCACCCAGTCCCCTCATCGCTGTATCAAATGTAACAGCCTACCCATCAAAGGCCAGTGTACCAACCTCGTATTATTCCATATAGAACTATTATTGCCTTTGGCGTCTAAAGGGTTAAAGTTTATGCTGGGATTGCACATACCGTACAGCACATACCTTAATTCGACTTTGCATTCGTAAGTAGTATAGTACACCGACCTCATAAACACAGGCCCTCCCACCACGTTTTTACCGCGCGGTGCGTATGTATAGCGCGGACTATGCCGTCGCAAGATGTCTGTCTGTCTGTCTGTCCGTCTGTCACACGCCGGTATCGTGTCAAAGTCGTCATATTCTATTTGTTTACACCAAACGTTATGGCATTCTCGGATTGGTACAAGGTAAAAAATGCGTTAAAAACTGCAAATTTCCCGAATTTAATTTGTCTTCAAAATGGCAATAAAAATAATAATAATAATAATAATAATAATAAGTAAATAGTCTTAGTAGTAGTGGTAGTTGTAGTGGTAGTGGTAGTAGTGTAGTCAGCTGGACGCACGTCGTAGACCTCGTGCATGTCCAATCCATTTTGCGAAACAATATCCAATCACAAAACTAAATCAGAATAAATTAATCAATTGTTAACTCAACTTTACTATGACTTCCGGTAAACGATATGTCGGCTTTCCAATTGTGTGGAACATTTTGGTTCTTTCAGAACTTATCAAGACGTGCTTTAAATGTATGTACGGTAGGAGAAGCAACAACATAATCTGGTAAAATATTCCATATTGGGATAATCCAATTTGAAAAATTAAATTTACGCATATCATAAAGAACGTGTGAATGTTGTAATGCAAATCAATGATTTCTTGTATCATGAACCCTGTAAAATGTGAACGAACATTATGAGCCATTGAGCTGCTCACAAACCAAGGGACCGGAAGTAATTGGATCACGCCGGAATTTCTCGCTTTTGGGTCCCCCTTTATAGTATTTGTACTACTCCCTTTTCGGTATACATCGGCAGTTGTTATTATCATACTTTCCCGCAAATATCTTAGGCCTATTAGGCCTATACAATTCGATCATATCTCCAGTCTTCTATATTTCAAAGTAGGTATCTTCAGTCGTTGTAAGCTTTCTTCGTAATGTATTTTTTTACATTTATAACTATTTTGGTACCGCTTTTGTAGCCTACCTTTTACAATTTTTATCGCTCGTCAGTATGCTGACGCGCGATATTGATATAGCAAATATGTCTATCTGTCTGTCTGTCCGCCCGTCCGTCTGTCTGTCCGTCTGTCCGTTACGTTCCGGTGTCAGATGAAAACGGCTTAAGATATCGTCACAGTTTTTTCACCATACGGTAGCCCAATCATTCTAGTTTAACAAGCATCAAACATTTTCACAAAATTCCGACGGGGTCACCCCTGCGGGGCGCTTAATACAGGTTGGGTAGAAAAAATTCTCGATTTTCTACCAATAAGTCGCTATATCTCGCAAACGATACAAAATATCGCCATAGTTACTATGGAAGGCGAATAGGAACTCGTATGCGATCTATCAAATGGTGCCATTTCCAATGACCTTGAACAAACCCTAACCCCGTTTTCAAGGTCACACCACTCTTTCACGCTAAATATCTCACAAACGGCTACAGATACGGCCATAGTAACTACAGAAGCCGAATAGGAAACCGCACCCAAGCTTTCGAATGGCACCAACTTCAATGACCTTGAGTGACCTCTAACTCCGATTTCAAGGTCACGATATTATTCAACGTCAAATAACTCAAGAATGGTACAAGATAGAGCTATATTTACAATGGCGGACCAATTGAAAGTCGCATATGGTCTATCGAACGGCGCCATTGGTTAGGGTTAGGGTCAGGGTTAGGGTAGGAAAAGTTAGGAAACCGTACCCAAACTTTCAAATGGTACCACTTTCAATGACCTTGAATGACCTCTGACCCACATTTCAAGGTCACGATAATATTCAACGTCCAATAACTCGTCTAATAGTAAGTCGTGTATGATCTGTCCAATGGTTCCGTTTCATGTGACCTTGAGTGACCCTTAAAAGAGATTTCAAGGTCACGGAGATGCCCTTGACGAATTGTATGCGCAGCTGACGCGCGATCTGTTTGCGATAGCTAAGTTCTTGTTCAATTAAGGATTGATGATGACGATTCCACACACTGACTGCATATTCTAAGTGTGAAAGTATCATTTGCCTTACATAAAACAACAAAACTATCCGGTGTTAAATAAATGAAATTTCTATCCCTAACATCTGATATGCTGTGTTAATTTTATTATTTATATGCTTATCAAATTTTAATTTATTATCAAAGGCTACTCCTAAATCTTTCATATTTTCAACAGTAACACCTGAAATACTGTAATTTGTATTTAACTCAGGTCTCCTGCTATAAGATATGGCTTTGCACTCTCCTATATTTAATCTAAGGGCTGGGCGGCTATTTTTTGACTTCTCCATCCCAGGACATGCGGAAAGGCACAAACGCCCACCCCAGGATAAATCGGAATACCATGCAGCTGCCCCACCACACTTGAATATCCTCGTCCCTCAGGACAAACTTGACGTTATTATGCATCCACCCTCCGTACAAAAAAACCGTTGCCCCCCGAGGATAATTTCTGGAACTGCCCTATGTAGAAAAGTTTCCATCCACTGGGTCAAGCTGTCTAAATCCAGCTGTCTAAATCTTTCTGAAGCGTGGCTGAATCTTCCATGGTTTTAATAAAAGAAAATAACTTTGCGTCATCTGCATATAAAATAAATAGAGATAAATAGAGATCTGATCCATAGTTAACATGTTCAACAAAATCATTAATATAAATAACAAAGAGTAAAATAAAGATAACTAATTAAATCAAAACCATGTAATTTTTACCTCGCGATGCTCTGCATAAGTGCGGACTATGCACTTAAAAACGTTCATTAGGTTGGTAGTTTAAATACTAAAATAATATTCTTCGACACAACGTATAAATTCCAGGTTGTGTCGAAGAATATTATTTTAGTGCGGACTATGCTCTTGCAAGATGTATGTCTGTCCATCTGTCTGTCTGTCCGTCCGTCTGTCACATGCCGGCATTCTATCGCAACGGCTGAATATTATCAAACGTTTTCACCATCGGGTGACCACACCATTATAGAATTTCCGTACCAAATGTTATGGCAATATTCAAACGGTGACCTCCCCCTTAACATGGGCGTCGAATGCAGAGTGTATGAAAAAATCGCGATTTTCGGTCAATATTTCGTTTTATTTCGGAAATGACAGAAGATAGGGCCACGGTTACTATGAAACGCCAAGGAGCTCGTACGCGACCTACCACATTGTGCTATTTCCATTGATCTTGAGTGAATTCTAACCCAACTTTCAAAGTCACAATATTATTGAACGTCAAACTAATGAAAAATGGCACAAGATAGAGCTATAGTTACAACGGCAGACAGTCATACTAACAATGACGGACGAACAACCCCAAGGTTACGCCATTTTTTGACGCTCGAGTGTCTGATAAGCGCCTAAAGACACAGCCATAGATGCTTATATGCGAGAGGAACAGTAACCAAATGGCCACGTTCAGTTCAGAGCAATGATATGTCTCTAAGTTCAGAGTCAAAATTATGTCTTATTAGTTACCACTTACTTAATTATTTAACTCATAAGCTTTATCACAGTCTGAACGGTAGTTCAGACAGTGTTAACGGCGACCTTCAATTCCTATGGGGATAGGCAAATTTCAACCCCCTACAAAATCAATACCCCTGAACCAATCGACAAAAAACTCGGCACAGTTGATTACGTCCCCGAGGGGACCTCCTATACCAAATTTGGTACAAATCCACCCACTGAGGGTTTCTGGGCAAATGGGTGAAATATAACAAACAATTATTTTTTTATACCTTTTTTTCTCAGGCACGCGCACAGGTCAGACCCGTGGATGGATTTTTACACGCGATAGCTCAAAAGACGTGAAATCACGCAAGGATGTGCCCTTTGGGGGTCTGAATGCTGTGCCCCTAAATTTTGGGGGTAAAACTCCCCAAAAAACTCCAATTTTGGGGTCGTGTATAGGACTTTCAAGCCTGAACGACAAAAATTTCAAACCCTTATAACTTGAAAACTACTGATCCGATCATGACGAAATTTTTACAGGCCTTCGTGGGTGGTCCCATGGCTCCCCCAATGAAGCCAAGATGGTGGCTGCCGCCATCTTTAATTTCGGAAAAATGTCAATAACTCCGGACTAGATAAATATATCTGCACCAATTTTTATGTGAAGATGCATCGCGGCCATGCGGAAATGACCACGTGACCAAAAGTCGAAACCGGAAGTTAATTCCCGTGACGTCGTCAAATGAACGTCTTAAGCATAAGTGCGTCGATCTTAGTGACTATAACAGATGTTTGAACCAAATTTGGTACAGAACACAAATGCCACACGATCAACACGCCGGAATGGCCAAATTCTCAACCTGAAAATACAAGATGCCGGCTGCCGTCATCTTGGATTTTTAGGTCATGTGAAATAAAAACAATGTCAGTAGCTCCGGACTGGATGAAGATTATATGCATCAAATTTTACGGAATAATGCACTGGACATTAGCTTATACAACAGCTTGTACGGTTGACCACGGCTTGTACGGTAGTACAAGCTGTTCTTACAGTCTGAACTATAGTAAGTTGCGGTAACAACTTTAACACCAAACTTGGTAGGTAGGTAGTGGCTGTTGGGCTACGGCAGCACTTCAAAATGATGCGGACCATGTACACCGTACCATGTACTACGTACCCTGAACAGGGTAACAGCTACAGAAACGTAATAAAACTGCAAATATAAATGTAAAAAAACTGTGGTTTTTAGCGTTTATACAGGAGTTAACGGCGCATATGAAACATCTAAAACTGCAAAAATTACAAAAAGGTGCTATTACTCAACAGCACATTGACACTTAGGCGATGTGCTGGTGGGTAATCACCTTTTTGTATCTTTTGCAGTTTTAGATGTGTCATGCGCCGTTAACTCGTGTATAAACCACAGTTTTTTTACATTTATATAACGTAATCGCATATAGAAAGATAAGTAGATGCATAAATCTGTTGGATATACATGGGCCAAGTTTTTTAGAGAGACAGAGTCAAAGGTTCAGACAATAACTGAATGAATAACAGTCAGTCTAGATATAATGCAAAATTCCCATAGGCATTGCTAATCGTTCAGACGGTCAACTTCGCGCTGGACCTTCGTGCATATGCCCAACGGTACTCAATAGTACAGTAAACACAGCCGAGCTGCTGAGTGCAGTGCTGACCGCCGCCCATTGTTCACTATGCCTAGCCGGGTCACTCACTATGCACCGATCTGATTACAAGAAACTTATCAGTAGTGAGATAATCGAACAATATCGCCTGAACCACACCTTCGTTGTAAAACTTTGTCCCTAAACTCAATTTCGCCGTAACTTTGGCATATCTCAGCGATTAATCACCTCGAATTTAACAAAAGACATTTCGTCGCTCGTGCATGGTTTGACTATGTTTGATGTGTGTCACATGTTTGTTTTAAAATATTATCTTAGGCCTATTTTTAATTCATTTTAACCTATATAACTCTCTATAGTATAACACAGTATAACTTTTGTGTGTTTTATTGTGATGTTCTTACTATGTAAGCACGTGCGTCTGACATGTGTTTTTTAATAAACTGATGACGATGATGATGATAATCACAACTTTTTCGGGGCATCGTGACTTTTTGCCTTACGCCACGGCCCGTCCCGTCCGTCTGTCGTCTGTAACGTCCGTGATCCGTACTCAGGCAATTGAACTTTTCGCCGATATATTTTGCACTGTCTATATAGCTTGGGGCATCGGGAAGTTTGTATTAAAATTTTCGAGAAAAAAGTCGATGGGGTTTTAGGTAATCGTGAAAGTTCAATAGGAGTACGAAAACCCGGCGTTTTTCGACCAATATCTCGCGATTTCGTACGAAAACGACACAAGATACGGCCATAGTTACTACGGAAGTCGAATAGAAACTCGTATGCGATCTCTCGAACGATGATATTTCCAATGACCTTTAGTCATCCCTAACCTAGATTTTAATGCCACGATATAAAAAAACGCGAAAACGGTTCAATGTTCAAAACAGTTGCAATGCCAAACTACAACGTAGAGCGAAATGTGGTAACTTGTACAACACGAACTTCGCTGTCGCTAACAAACGCAGGGCGACGCTGCCACATTATTCCAGATCAAAAATTACGTTTACGTTGAAATGACATTGAAAAGATCACTCAAGATCATTGCAAATTGGTTCCTTATATATATGACTTCCTGTTAGTGGTTGATAGCAACTATGGCCGTCAATCCACTGCCTTTCGAGATCTTAGACATCAAACAACAGTTGTCCTAGATCTTGAAATGAACATTGTGTATATTTGAGGTCGCTATTTTAAAAGTTTTATGCGGCTTGACGGTTACAGATCGTTCTGCATCATTCCACAGTTCAGTTAAGGGTCGTTCAAGATCATTGAAAATGTCGCCATTCTCTAGACCACATACCATTTTCTACTGGTCAGCCATTGTTAGTATTGCTCTATATCGTACCATTTTTGAGTTATTAACTTATTTGACGTTCACTAATATAGTGATCTTGAGATTTGGGTTGTGACTTAAGGTCGTTGACAATGGTACCATTCGAAATATTGGGTACGGTTTCCTATTCGCCTTCCATAGTAACTATTATTATTATTATTATTATACATGCATTGATAACGCCCGCACATTCAGTAATGGTATATACTGAATCAGTGGCGCTGGTACTAGGTGGGTTAATCTGACGGGAACCAGGGTGACGAATGCAGGGGTGTGTGAAAAATTGAGATATAGCGAATATTTGTCGAACATTGCAATTTTTCGTACGCCCCTGCATTCGTTACCCTATGGTTCTTGTCGGATTAGCGCCAAACCGTTCACGGTGCGGAAATACTACAATGGTGTGGCTAGCTGATTCACGTGAAAAGTTCTAGGCCCCTATGACATGTTCAGCCGTGACGTTCACATGTGTGACAGACGACAGACAGACAGACGGACATTCCGACGATGGCACATCCCGCGCTAGCATGGTGTCGTACGGCAAAAGCACTGTCGTTTTTTCAACCATATCGCCCATTATTTCGAAAACGGTACAAGATACGTCGATAGTTACAATGGAAGTCATATATTAATTTGTGCCATTTCCGGAGACTTCTAGTGACCCTAACCCAAACTTGAAAGATCACGAATCACTATGTTATTCAACGTCAAATAACAGCTAGTTACAATGGAAGACCAGTACTAGTAAGTCGTATTATGATGTATCGATTAGCACTATTTTCAATGACCTTGAGCGACCGGCCCGTAACCCAGGTTTCAAGGTCACGCTAATATTCGACGCCGATTATAGGCTTATCACTAATGATACAATATAGACATGTACGTATTTAGGCCTGCAATAGACCTTAAACTGGCGCAGTGGCGCCGAAAGCGGTATGGCAGGTATGATGGCCGTCATACCAATCCGAAATATGGTATGGCGCCGCCATTAAAATTGCTGTCAGAAGGGATAACGAGAACGTGACAATGTAATGAACACCTTTATTCGCTAAAGAAGCAGCAAGACAGAGAGAAATACAGACTATATACAGTGGATAAAGATATGCACATTTACAATATAAACACACATGTCACATGACATGCTTCTCAAAAGCAGTCCATACACGCTTGATAGCATCAGACTTCGAGCAGAATAATGTTAACAGGTAGCGCAGTTACTGTAGCGCTACACTGTGTTAAGGCCCATAGGCAAAGTGAATGGAGAAGCCCAAATTTTAACCCCCTGTAAAACTCACACCCCTTAAATTTTAAAGATCAAACTTTGCCCACGTAACTACCTCTTGGACATCTACCCCTGTGCCAAACTTCATTGCAATATCTTTACGGGGAGCTTACCGCCAAATATGTGAAATATTCCGCCTTTGTGACTTTTTGTTGTCCTGTCCTGTCCTGGTTATACTTTTTTTCTCGCAACTCCGCCCAGGTCGAACCCCTAGACGGATTTTAACCATTTATGGCTTAAATGACGCGTCGTCACCCAAGGATGTGCCTTTTGAAGGTTTGGATGACGACCCACCATATTAAGGGGTTCAACCCCCCCCCACCCCCAAAAGGGGACGTGGTTAGGCATTTTCCAGCCAAAATGGCAAAATTATAAAATTGTAATATCTCTGGCGGGGAATATCGGATCGATACCAAACTTTGACAGGTAATCGAACCACATAGTCGACTTCGTGGGTGGTCCAGAATAACAAAATTCATATTCACGATGGCGGACGGCCGCCATATTGCAAAATGTTGGAAACGCTATAATTCACCTATCAAATCGATTTGGATGAAACTTGGGTGGTCGCATCCCATCATGTCCCCGGCGGCCGCCATGTTACATTCGAAAAGCCATAACTCGCCTACCAGTTGACCAACTGTGACGCAACTTGGGTGGTCACATCCCATCATGTTCCCGACGTGTCCGCAATGATGCGGTTGCCATGGCAACAGCCATTGCCTAGCAACGACGCATTGAACATTCTGCAGTTATGGGCGTCTGGAGGCCGAACGCGTGTACCAATTTTGTTGAAATTTGGTACACAACAGCAAATTAGGACCACAATGACAGTCACATGATCAAATATTAATTTTTTTTAAATTCAAAATGGCGGACGGCCGCCATGTTGTAAAATATTCAAAATACCACAACTCACTTACCAATGGACCAATTGGGACGAAACTTGGCTGGTCGCATCCCATCGCGTTGCTGACATGTCAGCCATAATGCGGTTGCCATGGCAACGGCCGTTGCCTAGCGAAGGCGCACTGGAGATTCAGCAGTTATGGGCGTCTGAAGGCCGAACGCGTGATCCAATTTCGATGAAATTTGGTACACAACCGCATGTTAAAACCACAATGACAGTCACGTGATCAAATATTAAAATATTTAAAATTAAAAATGGCGGACGGCCGCCATGTTGTAAAATCATCAAAATACCATAACTCACCTACCAATGGACTGACTGGGACGCAACTTGGGTGGTCGCATCCCGTCATGTTGCCAATATTGGAAATGCTATAAATCTTATGATGGGACCGATTGGGACTACTCTTGGGTGGTCGCGTCCAAGTAACACCTCTGCTGCAAAACCGTTTCCTTGGTATTTGGTCGTTACTGCTGACCGCACAGTGAACGTTCTGGTTTTGTGGGGTGTAGAGATCAAAAACATCCGCAATTTTGATGAAACTTTGATGACTGTGCCATTGTGGTACAAAAAAAAATCTTGTAGGAAAACACCAAATATTAATACAAAAAAAACCTTAGAAGTTTTATCACTGTTAAGGCCCATTGTTCGATGACACATCTAAAACAGCAAAAATCACTTGGTTTATTCTAGTACTCCACTGGACCATGGATGTAATAGAAGTCATATATTACATATAGGCCTATGGCCCAGCAGAGTAGGCCTACTAGAATAAACCAAGTGATATTTGCTGTTTTAGATGTGTCATTGAACAATGGGCCTTAACAGTGATAAAACATTTAAGGTTTTGTTTGTATTAATTGTAGTATACAATCATCATCATAGATATTGAGTAAAAACACTAAAAAAAGATTATGACGAAGTAGGCCTACATCATTCACTACTCTGTAACAAATGTCTATAAAATGTCGCTTTACGCAGCTGGATTACTAGTCAATTTAACTGCATAATAAAAACATTCATAAAACATTAAAAATAGCAGGTGAGAGACAGCTGCCCTGTCGGACACCACTACACACTGCAAAGTGGGCCAACAATTTGCCATTCCATCTTACCGCGTAAAACAATTTGGTATACCAGTTACATAGTGTTATATGGTTCTGAAACGTGGACAATGCGCAAAGTAGACAGTGACAGGATCCAGTCTTTTCACATGCAGGCACTGCGTCGTATCCTTGGTATCAGATGGTATGACAAGGTACCCAACGCAG
>Ga0209122_1000150_pt1 | contig 20604 bp, 20 predicted proteins | sample OlaalgELextract2_2_FD_187375 | JGI IMG/M metagenome (GOLD analysis project Ga0209122, IMG submission 187375) | Olavius algarvensis symbiont microbial communities from Tuscany, Italy - Type A ELBA extract 2 (SPAdes) (version 2) | ecosystem: Host-associated > Annelida > Digestive system >...
AGCTGGTATAACCCATATCGATTACATTCGACGCTGAATTATGTCAGCCCGAATGATTATGAAAAACGACTACTCGAAACGAAGCATGCCGCTTAACTGGGGTGTATCAAAAAGTTTGACCACGTCAATCTGCCCCCGGACCTTATCGAGCGCGGACTCGATCAACGACCGCATCGGTATGGCTTCGTACTGAACGATTTTGTTCACCGCTTCCGATAGATCCAGCAACTGTTGCAGCTGTAAATACATATTATCGGCGGCGGTTTTTATGTAATTCACGTCTTCCCGTATTTTCTTGGGATCTTTATCTTCGAGGTCACGTTCCAGCATTCCTAAAAATCCGTTGATGGTAATAAGCGGGCTTTTCAGGTCATGCGAGACGGTGTAAGTAAAGCGTTCCATTTCCGCATTCTTCACTTCCAGCTTTTCAATCAACTTAAGCTTTTCAATTTCCGCTTGCTTGCGCGCGGTAATATCGATCGCCGAAGCCTGGGTGACAATTATCTCATTTTCATCGCTCAGCACGGGGGTGGCGGTCAGGCTTACCCAGATTTGGTATCCATCGAAATGTTCCATGATCAACTCTTCATTTTCGATTTCCTCACCCTGCTTCCAACGTTTTACCAGCTGCTCCGCCTTAGGCTTCCCATCCGGTACGTCCGCATACAGCGACAGTACGGTTTTACCAATTAACTGATCCGCTGTGGTTCCCAGCAATTGCCCGGCCTTTTGATTGGCATTGATCAACTTGCCATTTTTGTCGGCGGCAAAATGGGCTATGGGTGCTTTATCGAACAGCGCCCTAAACTTACTCTCACTTTCCCTGATTACCGATTCAGCCTCTTTCTGTGCCGTTACATCCTGCACAATGGCGGACCGGTAAAGGCATCTACCGGCCTCGTCTTTTGCCACGGTAATACGGATCAGTGCGGGAAAAACCGAACCATTCTTTCTGCGCCGGCGGGCTTCGAAAACATGCGTGCCATTCTTTGTTGCGATTTCCCCGGCCAGTTGCGCGAGCTCGACATCTTCAGGAGCATATAGATAAAATATCGATTGCCCGATGAGTTCGTCAACTTCGTATCCATGCATTCTGGCTAATGCCAGATTGACCGATTCGATTCGGTCGCTGGGTAATTTCCTAATCGCTATTCCCAAGTCCAGGCTATCAAAAACGTGAGCCAGTTTAGGAAGCTGCTGGGCGGTTTCTTTCAGATTGCTAATGTCGGTAACCGTCCCGATATATCCGTCGATCATGCCGGCGGAATTCGATCTGGGTTCGGCTTGGTCCAGCAGCCAGGTAATTCTTCCGGCCGCACTAAGAAGCCGGTACTCGGCCTGGAATTGCCTTGAATGGCCCACACTTTCCGACCATTCGGATAGAACTGCCTGCCTGTCGTCGGGGTGGATTGCGTTTAGCCACCCAAGGCCGAGCGGTTCTCCCGGCAGAATGCCGGCAAAATCGCACCAGTTCTTGTTCAGATAGGTAACTTTTCCCGCAACATCCGCTTCGTAAATCCCAACCGGAATCACTTAGGCAACCCCCGCCAACCGCCGCGGATATCTTGCCATGGACCGATGAATTGGATTCTTTGCATCGACATTATTGAGGTTTGTGAAGAGTTCCCCATTTGCGGAGCTTAAATCTCGGTTGCGGAAAGATTTGCCTGTAAACAGTGTTAACTATCACTGTTCGACAGCCGGCGACACGACCCCTGTTAAATACCAACCGGGAATTACGAGTTTGACCTCATACTGCCGAGACTTTTTATTTCGAGTAATCATTTCTGGACTAGATAACAGCGCCTGGTTGTCAGTCAGGCTCTCGATACGACTGCTTGCACTGGTATAGCATGTTTTGCAATATTTGGGTGGTAAAAGTAATCCGCGTGCCTGCGAAAACCCGAGAGATAATCGCACCAAAAACAGCAGCGCCTATTACGGCAGTTGCCGTTGCCCTGAATCGGTGGATACCGCTTGGCATTTCGACCTTTGCGGCAAGGCATCTTGCTTAATACCCCGCCCCCGTATTCTGGGGTAATATCGAAATCCGGGAGGAGAATCGATGAATCCACTAAAAGCACCGTTAAACGATTCTGAAATCAATCAAGCCGTGAGCGTGGTCAGACGCGAGGCCGGGCTCGATACGTCAGCCTGGTTCGAAACCATCAGCCTCGACGAATCGCGGCAGTTTACGGATCAGCGCGCAGCCTATGTCTGCTGTTATGAACCGTCGAGCAACCGCACGTCGAGCGGGATCGTGCTGTTTGCTAGCGACCAATTGTACGGTTGGCGCCATATCGAAAATGCACAGGCGCGCATTCCGCCAGACGAATTCGAGCTGGCCTGCGAACTCGCGCGTGAACACGATGGTTTTCTAAAAGCGCTCAAAAAACGCGGCCTGGACAATGCCTCGAATGTGCTGATCGAAAGCTGGTCGGCCGGTAACTTCGGCAATCCCGAGGAACAGCTGCAGCGCCTTGCCTACGGTCATTGCTGGTTGATGAACGATGCCGGCGATAACCCTTACGCGCGGCCGATTGCAAACCTGCATCCGGTATTCGATCTCGCCGCCCGCAAAATCATTCGCATCGACGATTTCGGGGTGCTGCCGATTCCGCCGGATCCGGGCCCGATCCGACGTTCCCGGCAGCGCGGCGACCTCAGGGAAATCGCCATCACGCAACCGGACGGCCCCAGCTTCGAGGTCGATGGTTTCCATGTTAAATGGCAGGACTGGGAACTACAGATCGGCTTCGCCCAGCGTGACGGCCTGCTGCTGCACGACATCGGTTTTCGCGACCGGGGGCGCCTGCGCACTATCATGCGGCGCGCCTCCCTGGCGGAGATGGTGGTGCCCTATGGCGCCCCGCATGGCGCCAATTTTCGCCGTAACGCCTTCGACACCGGCGAATACGGTATCGGCGTAGCGCTGGACTCACTGCAACTGGGCTGCGATTGCCTCGGCCACATCCACTACTTCGATATCTGGACCCACGATTGGCACGGCAGGCCGCGACTAATCGAAAATGCGGTGTGTATGCACGAGGAGGACTACGGCATACAGTGGAAATTTTCGGTGCCTGACTCGGACCAACCCACGGTCACGCGGGCGCGCCGCCTGGTGATCTCTTCGATTGCCACCATCGGTAACTATGTCTATGGATTTTTCTGGTATTTCTACCTCGACGGCACTATCGGCGTCGAAGTCAAGGCCACCGGAATTCCATTCCCGACTGCGCTCGAGGGCGGCAAACCCAGCCCTTACGGCAGAATCATCGGCGATCAAATCGAATCTCATGTGCACCAGCATGTTTTCAGCTTCCGCTTCGATATGGCGCTCGACGGCGAGCACAACTCGGTCAGCGAAATAAATTTCAGCGCGGCGCCAACCGATACCGACAATCCTCACGGCAACGCCATCTTGACCGAAGAAACCCGCTTCGCAACCGAACAACAGGCGCAACGTGAAATCGATGCCCGCAGCTCACGCTATTGGCGCGTACTAAACCCCAACGTGAAAAACAGGCATGGCGAACCGGTCGCTTACAAGCTGCTGCCGGGCGTCAATAGTTTCCCGTTTCAAGATCCCGATTCTTCCATCGGGCGGCGCGCGGCATTCATGTACAAACATCTATGGGTTACCGCTTATGCCGCCGATGAACTCTACCCCGCCGGTTGCTTCCCGAATCAGCACGCCGGCGGGGACGGACTGCCACGGTGGACCGAGGCTGATCGCGCCGTCGACAATGAAAATATCGTACTCTGGCATACGCTTAATTATCACCACTGGCCGCGTCCCGAGGATTGGCCGGTACAACCGGTGGTCTACGCCAGTTTTCACTGGATGCCGGACGGTTTCTTTGACGAGAATCCGACCATGGATCTCCCGCATCGTTAACTCCGGCAGGCAATTCAACAGGGCCATGAAAATTTCTGGCCTGGCAATCCTGGGGGCAATGGCGACGCTGGCCCTGGCACTTTTTTCCGACTCCAACTTCGGACCCGGTACCCGAAGTCGATAACGAGATAGCATCGCACGCGCCGATTATACCCACTCCCACGCCGCTCAAAATAGCAGCAGAGGTCGAAGCCGGCAGCAACCGACGCCAACGGCGGCTTCGAGTTCGACCAGCGGGGCGGACATCGGCTGAGCCCGGGGTATATGCACCAGTGAATTCGAAACCTACATCGAAAAACGCAAGTTCAGTTCCTTCGCGGACAGCCTCGAAATCAGGCTGCGGCGCCAGGGATGATCGCCGCAATGCCAGACTCGCAACCGTCGCCCAAAATCACGGCCACTGCCCGCCATCCGAGTTAATATTATTCGCTACAACACAAATTAATGCCCCGAGCGAGCCCTTATCAGCTACAATTGCAGCAACAAATTAATCCGACGAAGAGCGGAACAGGCAGTCAGCTAGCCCGGTCATCTTGGCAATAACCACTAAGTGCTCACCTACAAGTTGCCCCGATTTATCTGCCAGAACTGTTCGGCCAGTATTGAGGTAGATAATGTTTATTGAAAGTGTTTTTGTATTCTCGGTATGGGGCTATGTTGGCGTCACGTTATTACTGACCCACGTCACCATTGCCAGCGTTACGATTTTCCTGCATCGTCACCAGGCTCACCATGCGCTCAGCCTGAATCCCGTAATCAGCCATTTTTTCCGTTTCTGGCTGTGGCTTACGACCGGTATCGTCACCCGCGAATGGGTCGCGATTCACCGCAAACATCATGCCCGTTGCGAAACCGACGAGGATCCCCATAGCCCTCGCTACAAGGGAATCCTGCGGGTGGTATTCGGCGGCTACTGGCTTTATCGAATGGAAGCTAAAAACCGTGAAACCCTGAATAAGTTCGGCCAGAGAACTCCCGATGACTGGCTCGAAAACAATATCTACGCGGTGTATCCCTAGCTCGGCATCACCTTGATGGCGCTGATCGACGTGGCGCTGTTCGGCTTGCCCGGACTAGCAATCTTCGCGCTGCAAATGCTCTGGATTCCCTTCTGGGCGGCGGGCATTATCAATGGCCTGGGCCATTTCTGGGGTTACCGCGGATATGAGACCAGCGATGCTTCCACCAATATACTGCCCTGGGGCATTCTTATCGGCGGGGAAGAATTACACAATAACCATCACGCCTACGCCGCGTCGGCGCGCTTGTCCAGCAAATGGTGGGAAATCGATCTGGGGTGGATCTACATTCGTTTTCTGGCGCTTTGCAGGCTGGCGCGGGTGCGGCGTCTGGCGCCGCGCGCCGTCAGTAAAAAAGGCAGCCAGCGGATCGATAGCGACACCGTACGTGCGGTGGTCAGTCATCGTTTCTACATCCTGAAACGTTATAGCCAGATCGTGCTCCGCCCGGCCTTGCGCGAGGCGCGCCGCAATACCGACCAAATGGGCCGGCAGTTAATCCGACGTGCGAAAAAGCTGATGACGCGTGAAGATATCAAACCCGATGTCGGTGCCGCCGAAACCATTGAACGCGTGCTGCAGCAGGACAAGACCCTGGCGACGATTTACCAGTTCAAACAACAGCTGAAAGAAGTCTGGACCCGTGGCGCCAAAGGTCAGCCCGGGCGCGTGGAACGGCTGCAGGCCTGGTGTGCCGCCTCGGAACAAAGCGGGATTCTCGCACTCGAGGAGTTCGCGGCCTTTTTACGCGGGTATCGGCTGCAAAATACCTAACTCATATTCGCTTGCATGCGCCCGGTTCAGCGCGCGCTTAAGATAGCCATTGGCGACGACACCGGCAACCGTATTTCGGAGGATTGAGCATGATGGGTTTGCGACCACTTTCCAGTGCGCTGCGCAACGCCGACACCACGGCGGGCAGGCTGGTCGAACAGGCGCTCGAGCGCGCGCGCGTATCGGAATCGGTTTTTATTTCGATCAATCCCGGACTGGTGAGCCTGGCTTATTCGATCGACCGGGCGCGCGCCAGGTCGCAGGCGCTACCGCCGCTGGCCGGCATTCCGGTCGCGCTCAAGGATTTGTTCAATATCAGGAACGAAATCACCCTGGCGGGTTCGGTAGTGCGAAAACACTATGCGCAACCCGAGCCGGACGATGCCGACGTGGTCGCGCCGCTGCGCGCCGCCGGACTGCTGTTTTTCGGTCGTACCAACATGAGCGAGTTCGCGTTTTCCGGCATCGGCAAGAATCCGCACTACGGCACTCCCCTTTCGATCTGGGATCGGGAGCACAGGCGCCTGCCCGGCGGTTCGTCATCGGGAAGCGCCGTCGCCGTCGCCGAGGGTATCGTGCCCGCGGCGCTCGGTTCCGATACGGCCGGATCCTGCCGCATTCCCGCCGCATTCAACGGTATCGTCGGGGTCAAGCCGAGTTATGGCCGCATGTCGCTCAAAGGAATTTATCCATTGTCGCCGACGCTCGATGCGCCGGGCCCGTTGGCGCCCGATGTCGACAGCTGCTTCATCCTGGATCAATTGATGTGCGCCGGCATCAAGCCCGACGCCGACCTGCCTCGACTGCAACCGGCACGGCTAGAAACGCTGAAACTTGTGGTGCCCGATGCACGCGTCATGACCGATCTCGACGCCGCGGTGACGACTGCCTTCGAGCGTTCCATCGCGATACTCGAGTCCGCCGGCGCCGAAATCATGCAGGCGTCGATGCCGGTGCTCGACCACTGCGACGATTTCTTCGTCGAGCGGCCGGTGGTGGTCTACGAAGTCTGGCAGCAACACCGTGAGATGCTCGAACGGCACCTCGACGAATACGACCCTTTTGTCGGCAGCCGGATGTCGGCGGGCGCCGACATTAGCGAGAGCGAGCAGCAGCGACGCTATTGCGAGCGCAGCGAAATCATCTCTGAGTTCGAAAGTCAGTTCGCACGGCTCGAAGCCGATGCGCTATTGTATCCGACTGTCGCCTGCGTGCCGCCGAAAATTGCCGAAACCGAGGATGACGCGGCGGCGCGCCGAGTGAATCTGCGCTGTCTGCGCAATACTGCGACGGTCAACTATTTCGATGGCTGTGCAATCAGCCTGCCTTGTCACGCGACAGGAGAGGCGCCGGTCGGCTTGATGTTATCGGCGAAAAACGGCGATGATTCGAAGCTCTACGAAGTCGCGGCAGCGATCGAGCGCGCGCTCGTCCGGGAGTAGCGCCGCATACTAAATCGACTCTGATTTATCCAGAGCTTCCCTATCTTTTTTGTCTTTCGCATGGTGACGGCAGTATCCGCCGGCGCAGCATCACTTCCCAGGACTTGATTCAGATCAATGCATCCCGGTAGGCAGCAGTTAGGCTATATTTCATCATGAATTCTCGTGCTTTGACGTCCGAATCGCCTCTTGCCATGGAACCCCCGATCAATCATTTCGATGATCCCGGGCCGCGCTATTCGGGCTACCCTCGCGCAGCCGAATTTCATGGCAGGATTGCCGAAACGGAGTTCCGTAACTGGGCCCGGCTCAGCAACGAAGAATTGATCCCAAAACCGCTATCGCTCAATTTCCATATCCCTTTTTGCAGCTCTATTTGTTACCACTGCGCGAACAACAAGATCATCCCCGGAGAGCGGCAAAAAACCGAACATTACCTACGGAATTTACAGTTCGAAATCGAGATTCAGTCGCAATTGTATGATCGGGACCGCGAGGTGGTACAACTTCGCTGGGCGGGCGGCGCGCCGGGATATCTGACGCATCGACAAGCGCAAGATCTGATGGTTAAAATCAGGCAAAACTTCAACCTGAGTCGCGCCGGCCCGGCTGAGTTTTCGATTGAAATCGATCCGCGTGTGATTGCAAAGGACGCGATGGCCGAACTTCGAAGCTTGGGTTTCAACCGCATCAGCATCGGCGTTTACGACCTGGACGCACAAGTGCAACAAGCAGTCGGCCGGGTTCAAAACCCGGAAGCAACGGCAGCAGTCATCAAGGATGCGAATAACTACGGGATCCGATCGACCAATATCGACCTGATTTACGGGTTACCGCGTCAAACCGTACAGAGTTTCGCCGTGACCCTGGACCGGATCGTCGGGCTCGACCCCGACCAGATTACGATTTATAACTATGCCCAGCTGCCGCACCGGTTTCCGCGGCAGCGCCGATTCCAGGCCGGCGACTTACCCGATGCGGCGGAGAAACTCGCGATATTGCACTATGCTACCGAGCGACTGTGTTCCGCGGGTTATGCGCATATCGGCATGGATCATTTCGCCAAACCCGACCACGAACTCGCGCAGGCGCAACGCGACGGTCGCCTACACCGCAATTTCCAGAGTTACTCGACCCAGGGGCAATGCGACTCGATCGGCTTCGGGGTTGCGGCCATCAGCCAGGTTCACGATAACTTCAGCCAGAACACGAACAGTCTCGAGGTCTATCACGACAGCCTCGATCTGAGGAAACTACCGATAGTCAAAGGTTACGTGAGTCTCGAAGACGACCTGCTGCGGCGCGAAATCATTCACGATCTGTCAAGCCAGTTTCATCTGGATAAGCGTAAATACGACAATAAATGGAATATCGACTTCGACCAACTCTTCACTAGCGAACTGAGTCGCCTTGCGGATATGGTAGAGCAAGGATTGCTCGAGCTAGGCGAAGACGAAATTAACCTGCGCGAGCCGGGTCGTTTACTGGTGCGCAACATCTGTATGGTGTTCGATTCCTTCCAGCAGCCGGCGAGCGTTGCCCGGTTGTTCGCCAAACGGTTTAAATCCGCGCAAGCCCACTTGACTTAAGTCAATTACGGGAACCCGGGCAAGCACTAGACTCACACCCTGACTCCTACTCTTAATACAACAGAGTATTTTAGCCGGCACCTCCCCGCCGGCTATTTTTTTGCCCGTCGACAATTTTATCCTCATCCATCAAAATCCGGTGCGCCGGCCCTTCGAGATCGTCGTACTGACCGTTTCGCACCGCCCATAGCAGTATCCACACGATGCCGCCAAGCAGGATCAGTGAAATCGGTATCAACAGGTAGATAATTTCCATCAGCCTAAATATTGTACCAGTAACCCGCAGGCTGTCATGCGGTAAACCGTCGCCGGCGGGATGCGTTGATGCACCGGGCTGATTCGACAAAATCGCCAGCCGCGATCTGGAACATGGACGCGCCGCGTCCATGGCGCTGCCGGATTAATATAACCCGACTATTTAATCGTTCATTTAAAGATCGGCGCCAACTGGCGCAATAATCGGCCTAACGCGTTAGCCGCATGGCGTTTATCACCACGATTAGTGAGCTCGCCGACATGCCGATGGCGGCTAGCCAGGGCGCAACCAGGCCGAGCGCCGCGGCCGGAATAGCGCCGAAGTTATACATCAGCGCCCAGGTCATATTCTGCCGGATTACCGAACGGGTCTTGCGCGCCATGCGGATTGCTTCGGCGACCGCCTGTAAATGATTAGCGATCAGGACGATTTCGGCGCTGGTCTTGGCCAGCGAACTGGCGCCCCCCATCGCGATCGAGACATCGGCGCGCGCTAGCACCGGGGCATCGTTAACGCCGTCACCGACCATCAAAACGCGAGCGCCGTCGGCCTGCAGTGCCTGTACCGCCTCCATTTTGTCGCGCGGAGACATGCGCGCACGGTAATCGTCGATCCCGGTTGCAGCGGCGACCCGAGCTGCTGCGGCCCTTCGATCCCCCCGTCATCAACAGAATCGACTTGCCCATTTGCCGCAGTTTATCGACCAGTTCCCGAGCCTCGTCGCGCAGCGGATCGGAGAAGGTAAACATCGCCAGCACGCAATCGCTGCGCGCCAGCAGAACGATGCTTACGGCGTCCCCGTCGATCGCGTCCTGCCAGGCTGCGGGAATCTCGACCTCGGTCTGCCCGCTGATGAATTCTCGGCTGCCGATATAATACTGCCGGCCATCGATGGTGGCGGAGATTCCACCCCCGGCGACGCTGACGATATTTGACGGTTTGGCGCGATCGCGCGTGCCCGCCGTTCGCACCAGCACCCGCGCCAGCGGATGCTCCGAATATCGTTCCAGGGTCGCCGCCAGTTCGAGACAGCGCGTTTGATCGAAGTCGGGATTACAGACGATCGCCTCCAGCGCCGGCTCTCCCCGGGTCAAGGTGCCGGTCTTGTCGAACACCACGTGGGTGATATGGTTCAGCTTTTCGAGCGCCGCCGCCTGTTTTACCAGCAGCCCGGCGGACTGCATCCGACCCAGCGTGGCGCTGATGGCGGTGGGTGTCGCCAGCGACAGCGCGCAGGGGCAGCTGACGATTAACACGGCGAGCGCTATCCCGAACCAGCGAGTGGGATCATGCCACCACCAGAACACCGCGACGCAGACGACGATCGATAACACGATACCGATAAAATGAGCGGCCACCCGATCCGCCAACCGCGCCATCGGCGGTTTGTCGGCCTGCGCGCGTTCGATGGTACGCTGGATTTCCGCCATCACCGTATCGGCGCCGACCGCGCTCACCCGCATCTGTAGCGGGTTGGTGGTATTGATGCTGCCGCCGAGCAGGCGCTCGCCGGGGCCTCGGGCCAGCGGCAGGCTTTCGCCGCTGAGTAAGGACTCGTCAATCGCCGATTGACCGCTCTCGATTTCGCCGTCGGCCGGCACGGTTTCACCGGGCCGAATCAATACCCGGTCATCCGGCGCGAGCGTCGCCGCGGCGACCGCTTCCTCGGTGGCGCCGGTCGCAGTCAGGCGCGTTGTCATCAATGGCATGGATTGCACTAACTTTTCTACCGTCGCGGCGCAACGCTGGCGCGCCATGTCTTCAAAATAGCGACTGGCCGAGAGAAAAAAGACAAACATGACTACCGAATCGAAATAGACTTCACCCCGACCGCCAATAGTGGCCGCGGCGCTGCTCAGAAACGCGATCAGGATTGCCAGCGACACCGGCAAATCCATCGCCACCCGCAACCGTTTATGCGCGAACAGGTATGCCTCTACATGTGCCCCTATGCGCGTTTCCAGAGCGCCATGTTCGATTCGGATACGCTGATCGTCGCCTACCATCCGGAACGTGGCGAACCGTGCGGTTCGCGCCGCTGCGGCACCGATTTGCAACAAGCAGGGCTAGGCGATTGCATCGACTGCAACGTCTGCGTGCAGGTTTGCCCGACCGGTATCGATATCCGCAAAGGATTGCAGTACGAGTGTATCGCCTGCTCGGCCTGCATCGACGGCTGTAACGAGATCATGGACAAGATGAATTATCCGCGCGGCCTGATCGACTATACCACCGAAAACGCGGCGCTCGGCAACCCGCAGCGCATCCTGCGCCCGCGGGTGATGGTTTATGCCGCCATCCTGTTAATCCTGTGCGGCAGCGTGCTGACTAACCTGCTGCAGCGTATCCCGCTGGAGCTCGATGTGATCCGCGACCGCAATACTTTGTATCGCGAAACCCGGGAAGGCTTGATCGAAAACGTCTACAAGCTGAAAATACTGAACATGGATGAGCAAGCCCACCGCTATATGCTGACGGCCGACGGCATCGACGGCCTGAAGCTGGTGCTCGACGAGCCGGTAATCGAGGTCCGGGCCGGCACGGTGCAGCAGTTTATCGCACGCATTCAGGCCGATGAATTCAATCTGGAAGACCGCAGCGTCTCGATCAGCTTCCATCTGCAAGCCGCAGACGCCAATCATTTGCAGACCAGCGAAGAGGCGCGCTTCGTCGGGCCGGGGAAAAACTGATGAATACGATGCGAGACGAACGGCGCAACTGGAAACAGGAACCCCTGGTCTGGTTGCTGATCGCGATCCCGTTTTCGGCGGTTGTCATGGGGGTTGTTATGATCACCCTCGCGCTTCAATCCTACTCGGGGCTGGTGGTCGATGACTACTATAAAAAAGGCAAACAAATCAACCGTGTACTGGCGCGTGACCAATTGGCCTACGAACTGGGACTGGCGGCCGGCGCCAGCCTGGGCGACGATGGCCGCATTGAAATTCGGTTTGCGCCCGGGGTACATATTGTGCCGCAGGGCGATATTGAGCTGAGCCTGATCCACGCGACCAAACCGGGACTCGACCAAACGGTGCGACTGACCAAGGTCGATACCCGCCTGCTGACGGGAAAACTAGAATTGCAAGGCGAAGGCCGCTGGAATCTGTACCTGCAAACCGCCGACTGGCGGCTCACGGGCTCGCTGCAGCATCCGCGGCAGTCTTCGGCTGACTTGCTGCCTAACTACCTCCCCGAGTCATTCTAAAGACCGATGGACCTTAGCTTTGGCGCCGCCATCATTGTTGGACTGCTGGGCTCCAGCCACTGTATCGGCATGTGCGGCGGTATCGTCGCCGCGCTGAATATGGGCGTCAGCGAAAATATCAACCAACGACCCGAAGCGCTGTTCGTCTATCACCTCGGCTATAACGCCGGACGCATCATCAGCTATATGCTGGTGGGCTTGTTGGCGGGCAGCCTCGGTGCCGGGCTGCTCCGGCTCGGTCTGAACCCGGTTGCCGGTCAATTGCTGGCCGCCGCCTTCATGATTGCGCTCGGGCTGTATCTCGCCGACTGGTGGCGCGGATTGGCGCTGCTGGAAAAACTGGGGTCCAGGCTCTGGCGGCATATCCAACCCCTGGGACAAGGTCTGTTTCCGATTCAAAATCCGTTGCAGGCAATGTTACTCGGCCTGTTGTGGGGTTGGTTGCCCTGCGGTCTGGTCTATTCGGTGGTCGCCTGGTCATTGACTACCGGAAACGCACTGGATGGCGCGAAGCTGATGCTGGGATTCGGCATCGGCACGCTGCCGGCGCTGCTAATTGCGGGTAATGCCCTGAATTATTTCCGTCACTGGGCCAGGTCGCCATTGCTGCGTGTTACCGCTGGCATTATGGTAATCGCTTTTGGCATCTACAGCGGGATTAGCGGGTTTACCCAATTACAGCATCACCACCATCACGCCGAATCCAGCTCGACATCTTTGTCGCATTCCATGAATCGGTCGCCGCGTATACCGGCGATTTTACGCAAGGTTGCGTGATCGAGGATTTCGACTTCGCGACGATTGACCTGTAATACACCGCATTCCTGAAAACGAGTCAGGGTTCGGCTGACAGTTTCGACCGCAAGACCTAGATAACAGCCAATATCCTGACGCGACATGGATAACAGGAAGGCAGAAGCGGAGTAACCGCGCGCGCGGTAACGACAGGCCAGGTCGTCGAGAAAGCTCGCAATCCGGCCATCGGCATCCTTGCGCGCCAGCAATAAGACCAGGTTATGGTCACGCTGCATTTGTTCGGAAGTAATCCGTAACAAATTCGAACCCTGCGCCTTGTCGGCCAGGTAGATGTAGAGAAATCGGCATAGCGAAGTCGTTTCCAGCGTAATCGCAGATGACATCCGATGCTGCAACTCGGTGGAATCGAGTCCGATAACATCGCCCGGCAGATAAAATCCCAACACCTGCTCTTCGCCGTCCTCGGTTACCAGATAACTTTTTAACGAACCGCTGCGTACCACGAAGAATGCGTGGGCGACTTCTCCTTCGCGGAATACATGTTCTCCCTTACGACTGATACGCTTGGCCTGCTTCAGGTATTCGCAGATATCGGGATTATCGAGTAACTGTATCCCCAGACAGCCGCCACGCGGATCGCAGGCATGGCATTGGCGATCGATGTGAATGGTTTGTGCTATTTTCATGACTGCCCCACCTCTTAGTATTTGCTCCAGGTTTTTATCATGCACGCTCAAGCCGAGGGTCGCCATCGGGGTTTTCCTGATGGGCTTATCGGGACTTTCCAGATAACATAGCAAGGGACACAACTGAAGTCAGACTCCGATACCCGTGATTCAGCGCCACCCTTTTAATCAGCTTTTTGTGATAATGGCCGCCGCAACCCTGGTAGTCAGCGCGATTTCGATTGTCAGTCTCTACTATACCGCGATTGGACAGCACCGCCTGCGGCTGGTGGAAACGGTAAAAAGCCAGGCGCGCCTGATCGAATCGATTGCTCAGTTCGACAGCCTCGAGAACGACAATAGGGACCTCGGACAGGCGCGCGAATCGACGCTGGAAAAGGTAGCCGCCGCGCATAGCGAATTCGAAGGCTTCGGTAACAGCGGCGAATTTGTCCTGGCGCGGCGCCAGGACGATCAAATCGTTTTTGTCCTGAGCCGGTGGCATAACCAATCGGCTACCCCGCCACCGATTCCCTTCGCCGGCGAGTGGGCCGAACCCATGCGGCGCGCGCTGTCGGGTAAATCAGGCGTTCTTACCGGCCTGGATTACCGCGGCACCGAGGTACTGGCGGCCTACGAACCGCTGTCGTTCCTGAATCTCGGTCTGGTCGGTAAAATCGATATCAGTGAAATCCGCCAGCCTTTTATCCAGACCGCTTTTATCGCCTTGAGCGCAGCGTTGCTGGTGATCTTCTTTGCCAGCCGGTTATTCATCCGGATCTCGAAACCGATCGAACAGGCTATCGACCAGCGGGCTGAAACCTTCCAGATTCTCGCCGAGACTTTGCGCGAAGGGATCGTGCTTGCCAACACCGACGGCATGATCCAGTTCGTCAATCCGGCGCTCGAAAGGTTGTTCGGCTACAAACGCAGCGAATTAATCGGACAAACCGTGAAACGCCTGATGCCGCCCGAACATAGCCTCGGTCATGACAAATACATCAAAAACTACCTGCAATCCGGTATTCCGAAAATTATCGGTAGCAGCCGGCAGTTGATGGCGATGCACAAGAATGGCTCGCGTTTTCCGATTTATCTGTCGCTGGGTGACATTAACACCAGCAGCGCGCGCCTGTTTGCCGGGGTGATAATGGATTTGAGCGAACAACAGCAATTACAGCGCGAAGTTCTCGATATCCCGGCGCGCGAACAACGCCGCGTCGGCCAGGAATTGCACGACGGACTCGGACAGCAGTTGACCGGCCTGGGGCTGCTGGCGACCAGCCTGATGAACAAGGCCAGTAAACCCGAGTATCAATTGGCGACCCAGTTGGCCAGCGGGCTGCGCGAGGCTATTTCACAGGTGCGGGCGCTGTCGCGCGGGCTGATTCCGGTCAATATCGATGCCGATGGTTTCATCAATGCACTCGAAGCCCTGATTGCCGATATTCGCTCGCAAACCAATATTTCGATCGTGTTAATCATCAACGATCGTGTCCTGATCTCGGATAATAGCAGCGCAATGCACCTCTACCGTATCGCCCAGGAAGCGGTTAACAACGCCATCAAACACGCCAAAGCGAGTCGGATCGAAGTGTCGGTAGGGCTGGAAGACGAACGCGGACGGCTGTCGATAACCGATAACGGCGTCGGCATGAAGCAGTTCCAGGATCTGTCGCAGGGGTTGGGATTGCGCATCATGAAACATCGCTGCGGCCTGATCGATGCGGAAATGCATATCGAATCTTCGTATGCCGAGGGTACCGAGATAAGGTGTTATTTTCCGGTAGAGGATGATTAATTAAACACATGACTAGAATCCTGATAGTCGACGATCATCCGCTGGTGCGCGCCGGCTTCGCCCAGTTAATCGGCGACTGCCCCGATCTAGAGGTATGCGGAGAAGCCGCCGATATGGCCGATGCCTTGAAACAGGTCGATGCAACTGCTCCGGATTTGGCAATCATCGATTTGTCGCTGTCCGGCGGCAGCGGCCTCGATCTGATCGAACATATCAAGGCGCGCAATAAAAATATTCTGATGCTGGTCGCGTCGATGCACGACGAAACCCTCTACGCCGAACGCGTGCTGGCGGCCGGCGCACGTGGTTATATCAACAAACAGGAAGCCCAGGAAAGCATTATTCAAGCCATTCGTCAGGTGCTCAGCGGCAAGGTTTATCTGAGTCAACACATGACCGACCGACTGCTGAGCGGCATGGTCGACGCCAATCGCGAAAAACGCGCCCTCGACCGCCTCTCCAATCGCGAGCTGCAGGTTTTCGAGTTGATTGGACAAGGCGTCGCCACCAGTCAAATGGCCGAGCAATTAAACCGCAGCGTCAAGACTATCGAAACCCACCAGGCGCACATCAAAAAGAAGTTGGGCCTCGGCTCGGCGCACGAACTCACTCAACGCGCAATTCGCTGGGTGATGGAGCAGGACAACTAGTTTCCAGGTAATTCTATTTCTATTAACCCGGAGACAATAAGCGATATTGATTCGCGTCAATAGCCGCGAAGCAGATCGATATAAAATAGTGTCGTCACCCACATTGAACATGGAGATACAAATGAATATGCAGCTATGGAATCCGTTTCAGGAATTCGAACACATGCTGGAGCGTTATAACAAAAGCGGCGGCGGCAATCTCGGCAATCAAATGAATACCGAATTGGGCATCGCAGACTGGGCTCCATCGGTGGATGTCGAGGAAACGGCAGACAAATACCTGATCAAGGCCGACTTACCCGGCGTGGACAGGCAGGATATCGACGTCAAGCTGGAAAACGGTGTGCTCAGTATTCGCGGCGAAAAACAAACCGAGATCGAAACCGGCCAGGGCACCAAGCGTCATCGCACCGAGCGCTTTCGCGGCAGTTTTGCGCGCAGCTTTACGCTGCCCGACGCGGTCGATGCGGAAATGGTGGATGCATCTTACCGGGACGGAGTGCTGTCGCTGAGTATTCCCAAGGAAGAAAGGGCCAAAGCAAAGTCGATAGACATCAAGGTTAGCTGAATCCGGTGCAGCCCAGTTGTTGCCGGCGGCATATCGCGTTATGCCGCTGTTGTCGGGGTTCTCCCGGTCAATACCGGCGCTCGAAAATATTGGCTCGCGCGTTTCGTGGCGCACTCGGGAATAAAAGGCTCGATGCGCACGCGACGGTAATATTCCGCTAACGCGACTACCAGGACCCAAGGTCATGGGCGCACGAGCGGATCGAGCATTGACTCATGTCAATGCCGAAGCGGACAATCTCAAGCATCATGGTATTATTAACCCGGCGGCAATATATGCCGCCGGGTTCATGTCTTCCGACCGGAGAGCACCTATGGAAATCAAGAACATACTACTACACCTGGATCACAGCAAAGGCTGCCAGAATCGTCTTGCAACCGCTCTGGGAATGGCAAAAAAACACGATGCGCTGATTACCGGGCTGTTCGTCGTCCCAGACTATGTCGTACCCTCTTATGTCGAGGCCCAGATCAGTGTCGATCTGATCACCGACGTCACCGAAAAAGCGCTGCATCGCGCCCGGGAAACCCTGGTCGGCTATCAACAACTGGTCGATGAGGCCGAGGTAACCATGGATGCACATGTCGTGGAAGGTCAGGTCATTCCAATTTTGCGCGAGCACAGCAAATACTCCGATTTGTTAATACTCGGGCAGGATGATCCCGAAGATCCCGACAACGCGAGCTACGGACTGGCGGATGCCTTGCTGTTTGAAGGCGCCTGCGCCTGCCTGGTAGTGCCGCATAGCGGCAAACTCGCGCAACCCGGCGAGCGCGTTTTGCTGACCTGGAACGCGAGCCGCGAATCGGCGCGGGCGCTGCGCGAAGCCATGCCCCTACTGCAATCCGCCACGACCGTGGTCGTGTTATCTTCCGAACCCGACGATAGCGATACTTCGATTGCACGCAGTCATCCGCATGCCGATGAACTCGCCCGATTTCTCGAATCCCACGGGATCGAGTCGATATCCAGCGGGATCAGCGATATGGACATCGGTCCCAGCGATGCAATCCTGGGACAGGCAGCGGAAATGAATGCCGATTTAATCGTAATGGGCGCCTATGGCCACGCCCGCCTGCGCGAAATTATCCTCGGTGGCGTCACCCGCGACCTGCTCAAGCTGTCACCGGTTCCGATATTTATGGCGCACTAGCCTGCTGATTGAAAGTAGTGCCGTTACCGGTAGAATCCGGCACCCCGACCAGCGCGCTGTCGAGTTGCGCCGGATCGCGTTCGATCGGGCAACGGAACAACCTAGGAATATCCCACCAGTAAAGGCTTCCGAGCATCATCCGGTCGTCGGCCTGCCGATGCGTAAGTATTTTATTAACCCGGCAATACCGATTGGGAATAGCCGGATAGTAGCGTAAACTCGCCTCCGGAAACCATTAAACACATTCGCGTCGACAATGGAAAAATTACAGCAACAAACCCTGACCGGCATGCGCGATCAACTCGGCTGCTATGCCTGGCAAGATGCCGAAATCTCCGAGCTGGTCGATCCCAGGCTCGGCATCATTACCGGTTTTCAGGATTTGCTCGACCAACTCGAGATCTTGCGCAAAATTGACTTGCAGGCGATTCCCCCGGCTTCCGATATACCGGCCCGATGACCGCTGCGCTGGCGTTCGCGCCGATCACCCAATTGACCCGACAATTGCGTAACGGAGAAATCGGGGCAACGCAACTGATCGAACATTACGCTGACCGCATCGCGCGCTTTGCGGATATCAGCAAAGCATTTATCTCACTCGATCTCGAACGTGCGCGCGCGAAGGCCGGGGTTATCGATGCCGACTTCGAAGCCGGGGCTGAACTCAACGGCATTCCCTATACCTGCAAGGATTTGTTCGACGTTCAGGGCCTGCTTACCACGGGCGGTTCGCGGGTGCTGGCGGATAATATCGCGCCGCGGGACGCCGCGGCCGTCAGGCGCATGGACCGAGCGGGAGCGATATTCATCGGCAAAAACAACCTGCACGAATTCGCCTATGGCGCCACCGGTGAAAACGAAATCTACGGCACCCCGCCAAATCCTTACGACGCGACCCGGCTAGCCGGCGGTTCGAGCAGCGGTTCGGCCGCCGCCGTCGGTTACGATTTGTGCGCCGCGGCGCTCGGCACCGACACCGGCGGTTCGGTGCGTGCGCCTGCCGCACTTTGCGGGCTGGTTGGTTTCAAACCGACTTGCGGGCGTATCGACACCGAGGGGGTGATTCCCTTTTCGTGGTCGCTGGACCATGTCGGCACACTAACGCGCAGCGCCGCCGATGCGGCCATTCTGTTCGAGACCCTGGTCCCCGATTACCGCAGGCCGGCGGCCGCTCGTCTCGACGGTATGACGCTGGGCATCCCGCAAGCCTTTTTCTTCGAACGCTGCGACGGCGAGATTCTCGACAGTGTCGACCGGCTAATGCATTTCTTGCGCACCGCCGGCGCGCTGCTCAAACCGGTGACTTTGCCGTCGATGGAATATACCCGCAGCGTATCGCTGGCGGTACAAATGCCGGAGGCGCTGTCATATCACAACCGGTATCTGGAGCAGCGTGGTGAGCTTTACAGCAGGGATTTCCGCGCCGGCCTGGCGCTGGGACAGTGCCTGCTGGCCGAGCAATATATTCGCGCCAAACGTTTTATCGAAACCTACCGCCGCGATCTGAACGCGGTATTCGAGCAGGTCGACACGATTCTGACGCCGGCCACGCCAACCATCGCACCACCGATTGGCGCGGTCGAAATCTCGATTGCCGGTTGCGTCGAGCCCGCCGGCAACGCGATCACCCGTTACACCTCGTTCTTCAACATGACCGGCCATCCGGCGCTAACCTTTCCCTGCGGTTTGCATAGTGCGGGTTTGCCGATCGCGGCCCAGTTAATCGGAGCACATCATGCGGACGAGGCCCTGATTGCAAGCGCGATGCTGATCGAACAGGAATACGACTTCGTTTTACCGCCGCCGCAAATAAGCTAGTTTGCGGCCGATGAATTTTTACTCTGAGTAAAAAGCGTACTATTGCCGCGAAGACGGTTGATCTTTTTTCCGCCGCCTTTTTCGATTGGCGATATATCACAGGCCATGATCCTGTAAGTGCCGAATCAGGGTTTGCATTTCCGTTTCGGTAAATCCCTCGGCTGCGGTGAGCGAACTGCTGAGATTGACTCCGGCGGGGACGACGGGGGACTTTTGCAGAAACAACTGCAAAGCCGCGCCGCCGCCGTTAAGCATATCACGCATCACCAGCGGGCTCAGCATTGCGGCATTTTCCATTACCGGGAAGCACGCAATATTGTGCAGCGCGGTCAGCAACTTGGGCCCGATAAACTGCGGCGGCATACCTCCCTGGTTCAGTTTCAACAGACGTTCGGCGGTATCGAGATAAAACCCGAGGCAGCTATTGCCGCGTTGAAACATCAGCAGCGCGTTATGTAGCTTGGGGTAAGCCCGCAACCTGTCTTTATCATCCGTTTGCACCCAGATTTCCCGGCCGAAGGCAAAATCCGCCGCCGGCAACACAAAGTCACGCGGGCGGAATATCAGGAAGTCTGCGTCGCACCAGACAACGCGATCGAAGCCTTCGGTCAGGCCCTGCTGCAGCGCGCGCAGCCGTGCCAGGTCGGTTGCGATCACGGTTTGCGGACCGGCTTTATGCAGCAATTTGGCAGCAACTAGATCGAAAACTTCGTCACCGATAAACCGGTGCTGATAGCGATTGAGTCGCGCCCAGCCGGCAACCGAATCGATGCACTCCTGCAACCAGCCAAAAGGCAGCGGAGAGCGATGCGATTGAATAACGAGAGTAGCGGTCATTAAACGCCTGCAAGATTATTCGAGCGCGCCAGCTTAACATTGACGTGGTCAAACTTTTTGATACACCCCAGTTAAGCGGCATGCTTCGTTTCGAGTAGTCGTTTTTCATAATCATTCGGGCTGACATAATTCAGCGTCGAATGTAATCGATATGGGTTATACCAGCT
>Ga0209122_1000154_pt1 | contig 20294 bp, 7 predicted proteins | sample OlaalgELextract2_2_FD_187375 | JGI IMG/M metagenome (GOLD analysis project Ga0209122, IMG submission 187375) | Olavius algarvensis symbiont microbial communities from Tuscany, Italy - Type A ELBA extract 2 (SPAdes) (version 2) | ecosystem: Host-associated > Annelida > Digestive system >...
TTTTAACTTGTGACTCAGAATCTGGTTTTAAGCGACTTTTAAAAACTCATCTTTTTAACAACTGTTTTAACGTCGCCTGATTGACTCATTCCCAGCGCCTCTGTGGCTCTGCCTATGGCGCTTTACAAATATGTTTATGATTATGATTATGATATGAATTTGGCAAACGTGAACAGGTGAAGGGGCGATAACGTTCAGGAAATTTTGGGGCGCAGTTGGCCATGGCAAAATGGGGGTTCGGACAATTCCGACGGAGCTGTTTTTTTTGTCCCGTAAACTACGCACCACTTTGTTAACTTTCAGCAGCCTATTTCTACAAATTTGGCCACGACATGTGAATTCATCATGTTTCGTGTACCATCGAAACCTATCTGAAGGGATTTTCTAAATTTTCCGTTTAGGGATCATTTGCCCCAAAAAAACCTCCAAATCGAAGGGGCCAATGGTCAGCAAGATACGTTCATGTGAACAGCTAAGAGAGGAGACGCATTGCAGAGCTATACTGATCATTCCAGGTTGTAGTCCAAAAGCCAGGGAGGTCCCACCTTCGGTGATTTCGGGGCGTCAAGTCAACGTTCCCCAATTTTCGTTATTTTCCTATTTTCTCACTAAAATGCCTAAAACGTACCTTCCGTTGTTGAGCGATCATGACTGTTGAGCGATTACAATGCAGATTGCTGCTTAAGTCTAAACGACAAATAAGTAAAATCCTTATAACTTGAAAACTACTAAGCCGAAGTCTTCACACAGGGTACAGCGGGGCCTATAAAAAGAAAAAAAAGCAAAAAAGCAGGACCAGAAGATGCAAGACATGCAAAAGCAGGGGCAAATGTCTTTTCGCTTTTAATAAATTGACTGATTGGTGTCAGGGAGTGGAAAATACAGGACCTCAAAATGCAGGGATACACACACACACACACACACACATTTATTTGACAAAGCAGGTTACCAGAAAGGGAGAAGCTCCCATCGTGCTGGCCACCAGAGACAGACTAACAGGCAAAAAAGAGATAGATAGAATTACAAATAAACTAATGAAACAGTTGCTACTATGACTTCTAAACAGATTTAGTCTAAATGCAATATAGAAATACATGAGCACATTAGGCGTCAAAATCTAGTTAACAAAATATTAAATGAAAACACAGCATTAAAGTACAGTGTAACACATAATTCCAATAACATCGATCAAATCAACATAAACTAGAAAGATACTTTCGAAGTTTAAATTTAAAGCAATTAAAAGACTGAATATTTCTAACGTCAGCAGGTAACTCATTCCATAGTTGACTAGCTTTAAATTTAACACATCTAGAACCAAAACCTGAACGAATACTATACAGATGAAGATTGTGCGAAGAACGAGTACAATGACTATGAACCAGAGAGTTACATACAAAGTAGTCATGAAATACTTCAGGCAAGAGATTTTGGTGGAACATACATTTATGAACTAATAGCAGCAGTTGGTAATCATGGAGTAACGGGATTGGCAAGCAGTTATAATTGCTGTAAAGGATTCTGACAGGTGTGGTCATCTTCATTCTTTGAATAATTCGTAGGATCTTGTTATTCAGTAAAATCAACTTATTGATCTATGGTGCTATCTATGGTAATGTAGTGTAAGCGTGCACCGGACCAAGATAAAGTGTAAAAGTATACTTAGGAGTCGTAAAAGTTGTTTTTTATTCTTGCCTAGCTGTCTGTTGTAATATAAGGTAACCTGGGAACAAACTTTTGAAATGTCTACCCGCGCGACTTCGAAGAAATCTGACTCGACAGTGGAAGAGGTGGGCGTGGCTGTGTTGCCGGAGATTGAAAACATTGTGGCGAAAGCCGTAAAAGCGGCCATTGAGGTCGTCCGGAATGAATTCATGAAAATGTATAAAGAACTTAAAGACCGCATCTCAGTCTTGGAAACTAGTATGGAGTCGATTGGGTCACAAATTCAAGCACTCGAGGACAAGGACACAACAGCGGTTACCAACGAAGTTACCACAACAGAACTGGAGGCAATCAAGAAGAATTTGCAGTCGGTTCAACTTCATGCTAATGATAATGAACAATATAACAAACGTAATAGCCTGCGAATTAAAGGACTTAAATTGACGACGGATGATAATATCCGGTCTGTTCTTCACCAGTTTTTCCAACAACAACTACATTGTATTGTTGACGCTGATGAAATTGATGTCGCCCACGTTGTGTCACGTAAATCATCCCAGTCGATTAATAATTCTCTGGCATCTGCCTCTACTCCTATGACAACTCAGTCCTCAGTTATTGTCAAATTTAAGACTCGTGAAGCAAGAGACAAGATTATTAAAACCAGAAAAGTCTTGAAAGGAACAAGAATCACTATTCAAGAAGATCTCACCTCTCTCAACATGCAAACCATCAACCGACTGCACACAACAGCCCATGTCAAGACAGTGTGGACATGGAATGGAAAAATATTTGCACAGTTGCATAATGGAACGAAGCTATTGGTACGACCATTCCAACAAGTACACGAATGTACTGTGCTATCATAGGCTGAATAACAATGCGTCGTGCAACATACTACTGACTCTAGAAACAATCTTTTCTCTAGGTCTATCTTGTGTCTGGTGGAGATGCACCTCTTATGTTGACCTTGTGGAACTGGTGGTTTATTTTATGCTGTTTATGTATGAACTGCATCTTTTTTGTTTGCGTGTGCATGTGCGACAGCTTGTCCCTTGCATCAAGTTTAGTGTGTTTCATTTCTGAATCTTATAAAAACCCGTCATCATCATTCTATTGTACATGTATATGTATAGTCATTGATCATGGCTGAATAGAATGGCATCACCTAATAATGAATGCATAGGCCTACCTAAGTGTACAGCATGTAATAGAAAATTTCATCAAAATTTACTTCAAATTTCCTGCAAAGTGTGTAGGCAATCACGCCACTTACATTGTACACCATTTACTTATATTACTACCGAAGCCATTTGCCCAATTTGTATTGGCGAAATCTTTCCCTTTTGTCATATTTTAGATGATTCTGATTATCTCGCAGCTATCTCGGGTCACTGTGAAAATTTTGTAATTAATTACACGTTGCTGAATAAACTAAAACTTAATTTAAATCATACTTTTACATCAACTTCCTTACTTGAGGATGATGATTTGGATGCAGACACTAATTATTATAATACATTATTAAATACCCCATCAGAATATTATGAATTACATATGTTACAGGATATAATTTCGGTACCCAGTGATGCCACTTTACAATCGTTAATCCATATCAATGCTAGAAGTTTAACTAAACATATTCATTCACTTATTACTGAACTTAGCCTGTTACGCAATAAGCCATCCGTCATTGCTGTGACTGAAACGTGGGCTCATACTGATAATGACTCCCTTCCAATTCCTGGTTATACCTGTATTCATAAGGCTAGGAAAAATAAACCCGGAGGTGGAGTTGCCTTATATATTCAAGATGCTACCAACCTGTGTTATAAATTACGCTCTGATATAACACTTGACAGTCCTTATGAGTCCCTATTTATCCAACTTACCAATAAAAAATTTAAGAATTCAATCATTGGGGTTCTATATAAACCACCTGACTCTGATGTTATGCACTTTACCAAGAATTTAGAACAAATAGTGAGTATTATTTCAAAGGAGCATAGACCCTGCTATCTACTGGGCGATTATAATATTAATTTATTAAATCATGAGAAACATATCCCAACACAATACTTTCTTGATACTTTGATGGCTTCTGGCTTTTACCCATTAATTAATAAACCAACGAGAATCACCGATTCTTCTGCCACCTTAATTGATAATATTTTCACTAATGTGCATAACACTGAAACTAAATCGGGTATTTGGATTACAGATATCTCTGACCATTTACCAGTTTTTGCAGCATTGCCTACTAGTTTAAAAAAATGCAAGACAAAAAAGTATATAACTAAACAAGATTTCAGTCAATGTAATATTGATAGGTTTAAATATGGCCTCGCTACATATGATTGGTCTCTTCTAAATCAGTATCCATGTGTGAACTCAATGTATAATGCATTTCTCGATACTGTACAAGTGCTGTATAAAAACGCTTTTCCTATTAGAACCAAACTTGTAAGTGTGGCTGTTAACCACCGACCTTGGATAACACCAGCTATTAAAAAATCGATTAATAAAAAGAACTCTTTGTATAAAAAATATTTAAAAGATAAATCCACAGTATCATTTAATTCTTATAAATCATATCGTAATAAACTTACAACCACACTACGTAAAGCTGAAAAAAATTACTATTTAACTAAGTTAGAAGGTGTTAAAAATAACATGGCAAAAACTTGGAGAATATTGAATTCTATAATCTCTCGATCCAGTAAGAAAGAACTAATTCCTGAAATTATATCTAATGACAGACCAATTATTGACACCACTGATATAGCTAATGAATTTAATCAATTTTTTACAAATATTGGTCCTAATTTAGCAAAAAAAATACCGCCAGTTAATAATAGTTTTAAAGATTTTTTGCCACCTAGTAATGTGAATACTGTCTTCTTTAAACCAACTGACATCAGTGAAATTCACCAGGTAATTTCTTCCTTAAAAAATTCGTATAGTAAAGGTCACGATCAAATTGCTACAGTTATGCTTAAGGCATGTGCAACTGAACTCTCATTACCTCTGACTACAATATTTAACAAATCCTTTGAACAGGGGTCTGTCCCCACAAACCTAAAGATAGCTAAAGTTATACCTATTTATAAAGCTGACAGTAAAAAGATTGTCTCAAATTATAGACCTATATCAGTCCTGCCTGCTTTTTCTAAAATCATGGAAAGACTGGTGTATAATAGGCTCATTGAATTTTTAAATAAGCATAATATCCTTTCTATATGTCAGTATGGCTTCAGAAAAAAACTCTCGACTATGCTGGCACTCTTGGATTTAATTGATAAATTAACTGATTCTATTGAAAATAGTGAAACTACGCTCGGTATATTTATTGATCTAGCCAAGGCCTTTGACACAGTGAATCATAATATTTTATTATCAAAATTATATCACTATGGCATTCGTGGAATCCCACACAAATGGTTTATTAGTTATCTAAGTAACAGGACCCAGTATGTTTATGTTAATAACACACAATCTGACTGTTTGTCTGTAACATGTGGAGTTCCCCAGGGCTCAATTTTGGGCCCTCTTCTTTTTTTATTGTATATCAATGACTTGAACTCTATATCAAATATTCTTACATTTATAATGTTTGCAGATGATACTAATATTTTTATAAAAGGAAAAAATTTGAATGATATTATAACATCAGTTAATAAGGAATTAATGAAAGTTAATACTTGGTTTTGTGCCAATTTATTATCTTTAAATGTTAAAAAGACCAACTATATCCTATTTGGTAATAAACAGACACCGGATATTGACATATTCATTAATAATGAAAAGATCAATAGAGTATATGAAACTAAATTTCTTGGAGTAATAATCCAACATAACATTAAATGGCATGCTCATTCATGTTTAATTCAGAATAAAATATCAAAGACAGTAGGTATAATGAATAAGGTTAAACACATTCTTTCTACACCACATTTGAAGTTACTTTATCAAACTTTAGTCGAACCATATCTGTCCTACTGCTCCATTATCTGGGCTAGTCCGGAGAAAAACACCATCCTTGAATCATTACATAAGCTCCAAAAACGTGCTATTAGGATCATAGCCTATGCTAGTTACAGAGCCCACACCAAGCCACTTTTCTATAAATTAAATATCCTTAATATATATGATTTGTGTCTTTCTCAAATACTTCATTTTGTATATAAATCTGTAAATGGCATTCTGCCTCTCCAGTATAGAAATTATTTTGTATGTCTTACGGAAATCCACTCTCATTACACCCGTGCCAGTGCCCACAATATATATAAACTTAGGGGATTGAAGACCTGTCGACACAACTGCCTTAGAGTTCGGGCTTCAAAATACTGGAATAACATACCTAATGACTTGAAAATACTCACCTCATTTAGAAATTTTAAGAGTAAACTTAGAACTCACCTATTATCTCTGTAGTGAAATATAACTTTGGTTGTAAAGCCTACTACTACGTATTTGATTGTACTTGCTACTTGTATTAATTTGGATCATTCTATGCACATGCTATGATGCTTTATGACGCATTACATGCCATAGACCGGGGACTAGCCCTAGTATAAGCCATTGGCTTTTGGCTAGTTCCAATTGCACTTATTTACATTCTTATTACTGTTTTCTCTAAACTTTTGTGCAATAAACTGATGATGATGATGATGATGATGATGATAACTACGACCCAGTTCAGTCGATTTTAATAATTTTTAGCAGGCTATCCAGAATTGAAGATATCTGCAAATAATTGCAGATATCTATAATTTAATTACAGATATCTCTAAAATAATTGTAGATATCTGTAATTCAATTGAAGATATCTCTAATTGCATGCTCTTTAGAGATATCTGCAATTAAATTAAGATATCTGCAAATCATTTATAGATATCATTCTGAAATAGAATTGCAGATATCTGTAATGCATATATGAATATTTATAAACCTCATTAACTGTTTATCTATGGTAGTTCATATGTATTCTTCGTTAGCCGGTGAACCGTCACTAATAAACAACAACAATGTGAAAGTGTAGTTTATTCTACTGATTCAGTGGCTTAGTCGGTAGTTTTGTCATCTAGTTCTAACTATTTGTAAATAGTTGTCAGTTTTATCTGTCAGTGTGATCTTTCGTACAGATATACTGCACTTTTGCAAACGTTAATTCTAGCGGTAGATCGGCGATCTACCTTTAACCAGCCGGAAATTACTAGCGGTAGATCGTGGGTCGGTTAGGGTTCAGGAGTAAGGGTTAGTGCCAGTTATAGTATTATACCGCCTCGTGGGTCGGTTAGGGCTCAGTAGTAAGGGTTAGGGGCTAAGTAGATCGTGGGTCGGTTAGGGTTCAGGAGTAAGGGTTAGTGCCAGTTATAGTATTATACCGCCTCGTGGGTCGGTTAGGGCTCAGTAGTAAGGGTTAGTGCCAGGGTTAGGGGCTTTAGCCATCTTAACGCCCACCCCCAGTGCCTTCGCCCTACTGAAAACTTATTTAAAATGTGACATCTTAATTTGGGTGTTGTCTTATGTATTGTCTTACGTCAGTTTCGACGGTTGCGCCATCTAGCGAGACGGAAAATAGCGCGCCGATCTACCTCTAGTAAAAATACTGGGTTTAGCGCTAGATCGCCGATCTACCGCTAGCACTGTCCTTTGCAAATTATCACATTTTACCAAGATTTACCAAAGCCACCAATGTCACCGGTTCCGGTATTAACTGCATCGGTGCCGATGTGAACATCGGCGCATCGGCGTTAACTTAGGCACTGGCCTCCTAGATCTTGGATTCAGTAGGAATGGTTATGGTTAGTTATAATTTTTGACTTATTACAGTTCTCTAATTATGTCTGACTATGTCTTCCTGCGAATCTTGAAAATGTCCTTGGCCGATCTTGAGATCGCCCCCAATCCTCCAGATGGTCTGGCCGTTTCACGATCCTGAAAACGCCCAAAGGCCATCTCGAGAACGCCCCAAATCCTGAAAACGCGCAACAGGTCCACAGCTAGCCGTGTGAGGTTAAATGCATGGGAATTTGTGCCGAACGACGCCGACACATCCAGCTCAAAAAATAGCTGAATAAGCTGCAGGGTGCACTGAATTACGTAGGCTTAGAACTACTATGCAACTGACATAACCGAACCTCAATCCTATTTTTTCTTGATAGCCCACAGTAGACTGAGTATTTTGTGCATAGAGTGACGCATAATGCCCTGACCGCGCTACTCGGCACATATACCCCAGGGCCCAGGGTGCATACGAAGATCGGCCACGCTTAGTCAAGTGCAATGCATTGTGTACTCAGTTATCACCACCATACACAAGAAGTTGGTTTCCAGTCAACTAGGCACCAAACCAACTCGGCCCCAGTCAACTCGGCCCCAAGACAACTCGGCCCCACTACCAACTCGGCCCCAAGGTCAACTCGTCCCAAGTCAACTCGGCCCCAAATTCAAATGTAAAGCACTATATATAATTGTTTATAGTAATTTCAACGCCACGAAACACAAAACTTGTTCAGCATTACAAGTCATCTAGCATTGCATTAGTTAGCAGCTACATTATCTAGCATGGTGGGGGATATGGACTGACCGACGGTACCACAACTGCGATCGGTGTTGCCTTCTGTGTTCGCAACTCTAGGCAATGTTGCGTACACACTGCACATGCTCCATACGTTTGAGGCATCCCTGAGGAGAAGCCTGAACGGGATGACATCATACAGATGTGTTCCACTGTACGACAGTACTCAGAATTGAGTGCTGTACAGTAACAGATTACATGAAATATAATTAAATAAATAAAACAGGCACTTTGCCATTAAATTTGGCAGCTATTAGCCGTGATGCATTGCACAGGCAGAGGCAGGTTGCTACTGGCATGTCTGTTGTTGTTACTTCAATATTACAATCATATATCATCTGCACTATTGGTATGTGTTGCCAACAGGTCATGGCTGAAACAAATAACAATGTACAAAGTGTACTGGATAGAGTTTCTGCTACCGTTACGGAATGTGGTCGAAAGCTGGCGGAAAATCAGGACATCAGAAATGCTGTGAGGGAGTTAAATGCCTGCAAGGTGAATCTGCACAGAATATCTGAAAGAATTGCAACAAACACCTTACAGACCATCGAGGGAGCAATTGACAGCTTGTTGCAGTTATCATCCGTACAAATGGAAAGCCAGCATGGTGTGGACACTAATGTTGAGGTTGGCCTGGAATTGTTGCCATCAGCACAGGAACCATTGCAGTTGCAAGGTATTGCAGTGACATTATTTTAACAGTAATGTTTAACCAGTGTCATTGGCTATAAATGGATCAGATTATGTCATTATTAAATAGCTAGTAATTGAATAATATTGCTTGCCAGTGTTATCATATTGTATCGATGCCATAAAAATGTCTAGTCTCGAAATAAGTCAGGTGGGTGTTTACTGGCAAATACACTGTGAGTCACAAAAAACTGGGCCACTTTCATTTTTACTGTAACTTTGGCAAATGTTGACCGATTTTAATAATTCTTTCACTCTTGTAACCATAAATCATTTGCAGATGAGATCCAAGTAACATTTTCCACTGTACCTTAACTTTATTGCTGCATTACCTTTTTAAAAACTAGCACAAGTATGAATATGAACGTAACACGGTGAGGCATAATAATTATGCCTCACCGTGTTATTAAATTATTAAAATCGGTCAACATTTGCCAAAGTTACAGTAAAAATAAAAGTGGCCCAGTTTTTTGTGACTCACAGTGTATTTGCCAGTAAACACCCATCATTAAGTTCGGACAGCAATTACCAGAATTACTGCAAAAAGTTCCCGGGGGTCCACTAATTATTAGTGGACCCCCGGGAACTTTTTGCCGTAATTCTGGTAATTGCTGTCCGAACTTAATGATTCTTTCAAGCTGTGGACAGAAATTATCTGCGTGTTATTTACTTACTTACTGTGCAAGGTCTGCGTGACGTCATTGTTTTTGCTTTTGTTGTTTTTGAAGTCTGTGGTCATGCCGTGTGATAACCCAGACAGAAGAACAAAGACATAATTTCTTTGTTCTTCTTTCGGCAGTTCACTCCTGCACATAGTTACAGTTTACAACGTCGTGCATCTGTAAAATTCAGGTGATGGCCCATGGGGTAAATTTATCTATGGTTTTATGTAGAAATAATTTCTTATTCGGACAGTGAAAGAATTATTAAAATCGGCCAACATTTGCCAAAGTTACAGTAAAAATAAAAGTGGCCCAGTTTTTTTTAGCGTACAGTCTATTTTCATTTAACACTATACAATTATCCACTATACAATTGCAATATTATTGTGTTTATGTACCATTTAACGTTTCATACGACAATTGTAAATTTGTGCAGAATTGAAATGTTTCACATTTTTTCAATCACTATTGAGTTATTGTAATGTGACATTTTGATATCCTGTTGCTGTTGTACATGGAATGTGAATGTGTAATAATTGTAACTTTTTACGTTTCATTGCCTAATACAGAATGCCATTTGGGTTACGGTTAGGGTATTGATATTAGGACAGAATATTTGGCTGAATAGCATTTTATGTTTTACTGAACTAGTGAACTCCTGTTCACTTTGTCGTCGTGCTCAGGGCGTGGACGTCCCAGGATGGACGTGACAGACAGTCAAGTGCAGTCGTTGTTTAATCAAGGCTTCACGGCACCGAACATGGCTGAATGTCTTGGCTGCTCTGTCTCGTATGTGTATAGCCGTCTGTATGAAATGGGGCTGAAGTTGCGCGATCGCTATGCCGATGTGACTGATGCTGACCTCAATCACCATGTGTCTGAGCTTCAGTCACAGTCTCCAAACTGCGGAGTGGAGGTAAAAAAAAAGTCTATGAACAGTGCTACACATAAATGTATCATTTTCCTGTTTCTTTCAGTGTGTAGACTTCTTATTGAGTGACATAAAGGACAGCTGTCCCATCCAGCCTACAGACGTTTTTGACTGTAAAGTTGGATCATCCATCATGAGTAAGTTTGAAATTCCCCTCACTAAGGGTGCGTTTCTCGGAAATGAAGTTAACGTCCAGTTAGCTAACCGGAGGTTAACCTCCAGTTAACTTAACCGGAGGTTAACTATCCAATGCGTTTATCGGATATCTTTAACTGGAGGTTTACTAACTGGACAGTTAAGCATTGTGATTGGTCAGATTACGTCACGTGATGTCACGCGACACCAAGGAAATGTAATCAAACATGCACCGATTGGAATCTCGTACCACGAATGTTTTGATACAGCAATCGTAGTTACGTGTATAGATTATAAAACACTTTCATTGCAGTTCCCCAAATTTCCGTATAAAACATCCCACAAGGCCACAACTGCCAAAATGCATTCGTCGATTGACATCGCCACGGCACCCACATGCAGTCTCGGCGTGTGACTGTGTTGGCAGCCGTTGCAATGGTTGTTATTCGAACGAAATTACTGCTTGTAACTTGTCTTTTCATAATCATCTCTGCATGGAAAATCTAGAGGACGAATAAAATTGTCCGTTCTATAGTTAAATTTCTGTCATATCTACATTTTTGCACAAAACGCCTGTTAAATTCGTCGGCGACTTTTTAATGGAGTTTAACCGGAGATTACTGGCCGGTTAAAGTTAACCTAGAGTTAGCTTGGTCAAATGTGTGAACGTCATTGCGGTACTCGTCTTACATTGCTGTATCTCATTTTATCAACATTTTGCAGATGTTATCTGGATATCTGCGGTCGAAAGGTCTACGTGTACAAAGAGCACGAATCAGGAGAGCTGTCACTGCCACCAACCCTGTTGCAGCAGCAACTAGATGGAGCCAAACGGTGGCTAGGCGTTGCTATCGTGTTCCTGCGCCAAACAGTCTATGGCACATTGACAGCCATCTGAAATTAGTGCGGTAAGCAAAATGTGTGTCGTACATTTTCAATATGATTGAAAGGTTGATTTTGTTAAGATTGTTAGGCATTACCCATGTTTAGGCTCTTTTAGAACTTCATTCTATTGCCTTCAGTCTGTCCGTTGCATTATTGACCCCCATGTTTATGTATTGGCAAATTTTCACCTAGAAACATGGGATTGAGAATACATATTGTTATTGAGTAACACTGTAGCCTGGTGTAGATCTTGCATCGCCAGGTCACTGAGACAATGTTGTTCAACGTAGATGTGGTGGATTTACAAAGGCATCATAATCCCATTGTTTGTTTTTACTTTGCTGTTTCCATGGTCAAAAACAGATGTCATGTCATTTCCATTTTCTTCTCCAGTCTAAAAATATAGACTTTTTTCAAGTCATAACACGTGACTGAAGAGCAAAATTTATGACCTGCTTGCTTAAAAAGTCGGACCCTGCATCACTGTACCTGTTTTTAAACATGTGCTATTTTGACTGTTTTTATTGTAAAGGGCGGAAGACAATCTCCCGAAATCACACAATTTCGCAATGAAGCGGTTCGACTGTGGCACGACGAAGGCTCTGCCCCATGCACCTACGACATTTCAAACAGTATTTGCTTAATTGAAACTAATGAAGCTATGACTTACAAACTAGTGATCACGAACAGGCAATCCCCCTAATGTGGGTGGTTGTCGGTAAGGGGTATATACCGCAATTCCGACACGTTATTCTGACACCCATTATTCCAACACCTGCTTTTTCGACACGCACAATTTCGACAACCGTTATTCCGGCGCCAGTAGACGTGATGTACTAAAATAATGCAGAAAATGTTTGATGTTTGTCAAAATTTTGGTGGTTGAACTCTGAACACTGCCCCCTTAAGTACGGCCTTGGCATTATTCCAAAATGCACAAAAATGTGGTAAGTATCGTCAAAAGTCAGTGGCCTACCCAGGATGTTGCAATGGGGGGTTGAAACGCCGAAAGGGGTGCATGGGGTCACTGGCGTAGTTATAGCATTTTACGAAGCGGGGCTCGAGCGCCCGAGGCACCGAGTGGGATGGGGACTAGAAAGGGGGTGTCTCCTCTCCAGTGGGGAGGGGTCATGAGAGGGGTAGTGCCCCTCAGCAGAAGATTTTTAAAAATGTCTCAAAATAGTACGTTATGGTGCAACTTTTGACAAAATTTTACGCATAGTTTTCAGTTATTACTTTCAGAATTTTTGTTGTATTTTTGTTTATAATAGCATATTTTGACGCATTTGGACACGTTTCTTTGTTAAATACCGTCTATCAAGTTTTTGACAGGATAAGGGAGATTCTATCACACTTTCTTTGACCCCCTTGGGTACACCAATGGATGAGTGGATGAGTTTGGTGATTACGAACGATGCAAAAAACAGCATTCATAGAAATAGTCGCCATCAGAAACTTTTCCAGTACGAAAAATGCTTAAAATGCGGTGATGCCGTTTGAATGATGGAGTGCTCAGTTATACAGTACAGGCCTACATAGCAGATTGCTTTTAGGGGGTCGTTTTGCAGCAGCAAAGGGGTGGGAGCTGGACAAGGACATGGGGAGGGAAAATTGTGGAAAGAATTTGGGAAAAGAACTGAGGGAAAGGGGACGACGGTGTAGGGAATATAACGGAAGAGAAGGAACAGGGCTTGCACCAGAAGAAAACAAATCGGCCAGCCCATGTTGCATACCCTCACTAGCGCTTGTCGGAATAACGGGTGTCGGAACAGTGGCTGTCGGCAAAGGAAGGCAAAGCTTGTGTATTTAAATTTGGCCCATTTTTCCAATTCATAATGTAGTACTAACGCAATAATTTGTTAATGTTCTGCAACTTTTTATTTGTTAACAGATGGGGCTTTCACACTCATGCAGGCATTGACGGCTACTCTCGTCTGATAGTGTACCTACGCTGCAGCACCACTAATCGTGCCGACAATGTACTGGCTGCCTTTGCAACTGCCTGCAATTCTTATGGCCTTCCTTCACGGGTGCGCTGCGACTGTGGCGGTGAAAACATACTTGTCGGGGTGCTGATGAACGTGCTCCGAGGCAGCCATCGTGGTAGTTTCATAACTGGTCGGTCGGTCCACAACCAACGCATCGAAAGGTTGTGGAGAGACGTCCACAAAGAAGTCACGCAGCCGCTGTACATGCGATTTTACAACATGGAGGATGCTGGGAAGCTGCGTGCAGATGATGAGCTGCATCGCTTTGCTCTGCATAAAGCTTTTTTGCCCGACATTAATGACAAGTTGGCAAGCTTTGCTGCAGCTTGGAATATGCACCGTATCCGCACGGCTCACAACAAAACGCCAAATCAGCTGTGGATAGAAGGATCTTTACAAGCAGCTGATGCTGAATCAGGAACAGTTGCTACAGAGCTACGTGACTGTGGGGAAAACTTTTTTGAGCGTTTGTCTAGCAGGCTCAGTGAGCTAGGGGTTGATACAAGTGCTGTCGAGCCCGAAGTACCTCCTGCTCCTGCAGTCGTTCTCACAAGTGAGCAGCAGCAGCAACTTGACGTAGCACTGGAGTCTGTAAGTGACATTGAAATAAAATACGACACCATTATAGCAAAGCTTGCTGAATTTGACGTCAATCTGTAGTAGCATAGACCACGTGCGGACAGTTACGTAATTAGGTCGCTCGTCTACGTTAGTAGGCGAAAGCGGACTTATGTTTTACCGCTGGGATATTTTCCCCCGCCGTCAAGCCTGGCGAAACGGCGCAACGCAAGTATGTTCATGCTTTTATCCTTACCTGGCATTTTTTCATTGTGTATTTTTTGTGTTTGTATTAATACAGAATATTTTCTAAGTTTCGACTGCTGCAAACCATACATGCATGTTGTGTATTTTTAATCTTATCTTTACAACAAGACCACTGGTATATCACGCTGTCACGTGAACTCCGCAGGACGATGGGGAATCATGATGATACTTTGCACAAACGAAGCAGGCAACAAAACAAAAACAAATGGATGAAAAGTGGTATGAGCTTGGATTCACAGTGACAAAGCAATACAACACAAGACAAAACATCTTCAAGTCACGCCATGTCCATTTCGAAACACTGGGGGTCATGCAGAATTGCCATGAATTCCCGCTTAAGTTCCTGCACACAACTGTAAGTGCAAGACAGCTCTAGCATGTTCGAGCATGTGTGTGCTATGGGCCTTCTTATCTCTCCACAGAGATTGTTGAAAGTGACCCCAATGGTGTTTGGCATGACAGTGCTTCCAGTCACGAAATGCAGAAATGAAGACAGCTCTTCTGGATCAAGAGCAGCGACAAATTGCTGCAGATAGTAGAGCGCATTAAGCTGCTCTTGTCGCAGATCCTCATCCTGTGGCGTGAGGATGCTGGACACACGGGTAGGCGTCGGCAGCTGCTGCACGAAAATATAATCAATTGCTGGCAAGGTAAGCTGGGACCAGAAAAGGTCTACGTGAACACTGGGTATCCCCAGCTTCATGTCATCCACAAACGGCGCCGGCAGGTCAATGAGCTGTTGTCGAGCTATCATCAAAACCATCTGCCTGATGTTGGCCGGACGTGGATTACAGAACATGCCGAATGTGCCAAACAACGATAGAAGCTCGTCGCGTTGTGACGCCGACAGGCTGCTCATGTCAGCAAGTGCTTTGTCGACCAAATTTCGATCGCTGTCAGTCAGGAACATCCTGTCCGTGTACACAGCAATATACATAAGACAATAGAAACAGCTGGAATACAGTGAATGAGTACAGCAATACGTTCACAGACAATGTAACAAGAAGGCCAGCTACTGCCAAATGGCCGCACGGCAGCAGCACTGTCACATACGAGTGCTAAGTCAATTGCAGAATGCTGAAAAAATTCATAAGGCTATCCAATAGATTTCAGCAAAGTTTTTTAACGTCAAAATAGAAAAATTAAGATGCAGCGAAGTTACAGTGCTTTATAGTATTTCATATGGTGATGCGAGCCACGTTACATTTTATACTTTGTCAATTGGCGTTTCAGCCGCGCAAAGTGGCTTATGTATGATGCACAGTATTGACAGAACATGGCACATGGATCCCACTCCTGCTCCCACACAGACCTACCGTGCAAAATGTGTAACAATGCAATAAAAGTGTCTTTCCGTTACTAACCAGCAAACACATATTTGTGACAGATTAAGTACCTGAAATCACTTAGCAGTAGGTCATCCGTAATCTGTGATGGCCCAAGCGACAAGCACAGCAGAAAACATCGACTGAGGCGTGCAGGAACTATCTTCAGTAGAGCCACCGTGTGCGCAAGAATTCTGCCAATTGCACGAAAGTTGCATCGCAACTCGCACTGTTTGTACAATGGCAGATGTGGTACAACTGCTGAGTGACCAAAGAAGTACTGCTGCAGGATTTCCACCCACAGCGAAGTGTACAAGTCCTTTGTGAGACCGCCCACGTCATCACCGAGTTCATCAATGAAGTCCACCTTCACCTGTCGTAACGGCAGCTCGGCATCATCATGGTAGAGCTGCAGTGCTTCCTCCAATGCCCTGTTGCGGTGAATATGGATCATTTGGATGTCATCTGTCAATGTGTTCGACACACTGGCAAATGCTGTACAAATGACACAGACATGCAGCTATACATTTTCTGAACCATGTCACAGAATTAGCATGTTCAAGCAACTCTACAGCTTTCTGCAAAAACTGAGTGTTGAAATTAGAAGAAGAATGCCCAGATTCATAATCTGATCCCTACACATTCTTCTAACAGGATTTCCGGTGCAGGCTATCAGTAAATGTAGCTGTAAACGGTGCCTTGTTCGACTCAGTATGCCTGGATTAATCCGATCTTGGGGGTTAATATGGGTTAAGGCTGGAACAAGGCCACTGAAAATGTTAGTTCTCGCTCACTGAGCGTGTACTGTACAGTTCATTCAACGAGCCACTGAAGTCATCACCTCTTCGCTGTCAAATCATTTCACACTGCTGCATGGTACTGAAATACTGATGGATCAATATATAACACAAACATACTACACAATATGCATCACTGACAGTGCCAGCCTTATTGTAACATTTGTATGTTTTAATTGTTTGTTAATATATTCGATTATGGTTTGAGTAAGTAGATTAAGGCTGTACTTACAGTCGTATAGAGATAAAACTCTACACCCACCCCCATCGGTTTTCACCAAACAGATAGAATAGTCGATAGCCAGCACCGAGTAACAGAACAACCGGGGCTATCACAGCAAAAACATCATACCTTCGTGCAGTTCGGACACCATTTCTGCAGAGAATGTTTCGTTGTGAAACCCAGTTTCAGTCTGCCCCGTTGAGTCACGTACATGGCGATCACTGTTCTGCAATGCAAGCAAGTCGCAGACATGCATAAGTAGGATGCTGCTATCGGCCGATAGGCGTGGTATAGTAGCGTTTAAAGTCCCACTCGACTAGAAACACCTGGCAGCATTCAAATGCTCAAAAAGTTTAACTAATGACTGGTTGTGGCGTACTTTTACTACTGAGAATAATGGCTGAAAATATCAACAACACATTCAGTACAGTGCAATTGCATCACACGGTTTTAAGGGACAACAGAGCGTTTTGTTGTACTAAAGGTGTCAGCTAGCAGACAGTGAAAATCATTTAAACAGAACATGACATGCAGATTGCTTCCAAATTCATGAGATGTATCACACAGCGTCAGAAAAAAATAACATTTGCCACTGTAGTAATCTGCAGTAAATTTGATAGATTTACATGCGTAAAGTAACATTTAGTCCATATCCCATATTCACGTAATGTCTTCCCTTTTGGTGAAAACACTAGAGCTGCTAAACAAAAACTGATGACCAGAAATGGGAATCGTGCAAAAATCATACACAGGCAGCTGTCTGGTTGCAGGCTTAACCTGTATGACACAATAGAGGCATGACTCACATCTACATCAGGTAGCGACATATGTCTATAGGATGTTAGTACAAGCAAAACAAACACAAACTAGTAAGTTAGTGAACTAAATGAACGTAAGGTTAAAACACTGCTCTGACCACGGAACATTTTTCGTGGATCAACAATTGGAACTGAGTTGATCAGTTTAACAAAACTTTCCGTAGCAAATTTCTGATAGTGTCCCATTTCACATGCAGAAAATCGGATCAGTAAATTTCAGAATGCAGTGTAAATGTTAGGAACTGGAGGGCCTACGCTGCATTATGATGTAAAACATGCAAACTTGTCACTAAGAAACAGTGGCATGGGGATGGGGATAGTGTTTCTGGTAATGCTGTACTCCTCAAATGTTCTGGTATTACTATGGTGCTGGGGGTTGGTCCAGTGTATTCCCATTAATGATGTAAAGTTAGGGGCAGTGAACTATACGGGCACCAACAGTGCACAATGTACAACTCTGTGGTCATTAGTGTAAGCATTCAATTTGTAATTAAGACAGCAGTTGCAATAAGCCAACGATTACTTCAAATGATCATTAATGTGTGACTGACACTGGCTGTCATTGGGCAGCACCAACAGGGATTGGGATCATAACAATATTTATGTGAATAGGTTAATTCCGTCGACATGGGGTGGGATTGGAAAGTCATACCCCATGCCATTTTGTATCAGTCAAACCGAAATGATGTTACCGTTTCTTCATTTCTGGCGCCAGAGTGATCTTCAAAGTAGCCAACACAAAGACAAATGCAAACACTTTAAACAGTTTTGAACTTCGGTCCAACTGTTATTAGGTATACCTCTAGGCATAAAACCTTCTGTCTCATAAATGAAATATATTCATAACCACTCGCTGTCATCTTTTGATATAATACAATGATGCCATTTTCACCAGATGTCGTCGTACCATGAGGAGAAGTCAAAATGAAGTGTGTCACATGTCTTCCGCATTAAACAGTCAAATATGCACTTGCCACTAGTGTTTGCAAAAGCAAACAACACAGTCAACTATCATAGCTATGAAGACAAGACTTTGCATTCATTACAAAATGAAGAAATGTAAAGACTAACCAGCAGTGCTTGGCATCTGCGTAGTTGCTTCTGCTGATGTCATTGTCACTGTCGGCAATGTTTCAGCAACTGGAGCCATTATTACTACTGTGAAAACCACAATGAAGCATTCACGGTGGTAAATAAAGAACTAACTAAAATACTAAATAAATATATATATACACACATCTACACACATATAAGACTGCAACATTATTATGTCTGTCATTCCGTCATTCGTTCTGTCACCGACCAAGCAGGCAGCTGGAGATGTCCTAAAAGCACCAACATATACACACTGAAAGCTGGAGATTGCAGGCAATGGGTGGCCCAGTTACCTGTGTGCATGCCAATCGGAGTGCAGGATGAGTCCACCTTTGGGCGAGTCCACTTGCTGCGCAAGGGGTGGCAGGCTGGCAGAACGAGCGAAGGCGTTACCCGGTATTACCGCCAATAATATAACGTAAAACTAGAAGTATGCCATACTGTGCCACCCTCAAACATGCAACTTCTATCATATCTACACTGTCAGCCATAGAAATGTGGCCAAACACATTTTTTGTGAACAACAAGGAAGTTAGTCAAAATGTTTTTTGCACCAACTTTGAAATATGAACCAATTTAGATCCAATTTAGATCCATGCTTCACTAACGGATATGAAGAAAGTGCAAGTATTCATAACTATAACAGAAACTTTATGTACTATTATTCATTGCAGTAAATGGTTTTTTGTGGAACCCAAATTCATAACAAAATTGCATAAGATCAGGAAAACATCACCTGTGTGTTTGTGTGTGTGTATGTGCACATGTGCATATGCGTGTGCGTGGGGAACAATTTCTATACCAAATAATGTAAGTCTGCTGTAACATTTGCCATTAACAGCAGACAGAATTATGTGGCTTCGATTTCATTGGGACACAAATTATTGAAGAAATGATGTAAAGAACACGTTTACCGTCACTCGCAGTTGAAGTGCTACTTGGAGAATGCTGGACTGAAGGCAACAGACCATCCGTGTTCACGTCAACAAGTTGCGCGTGGTTGACAAACAATGGTGCTGACATATCACCACCGTTTGCATTTCTGTTTGTCAATGTTTGTGAACTGCCTGTTTGTGATGCAGAAGCCGTGGCTGTAGCTGTAGAGGCAGATGCACCTGAAATTTACAATCAACAACAACCCAATGCTTATTAATGAAACAAATGGGTTTCTGCCTAATGCATAACAAATTTGATGGAATGGGCGCAAGGCCACAGACATCTTGATGAATGCACCGTTGGTTTTCTCAACTGTAACGCAAATACAGCATGGTTCCCTATAGAACAGAGTACAAGACAGGGCTGCAACATCTCACCGACAGAGTTCAACCTATATGCAGAGCGTATTATGAGGACAGTAGAGGAGAATTATGAAGGGGTGGTGATTAGTGGAAGACGAATAACAAACTTAAGATATGCAGATGACACAACATTACTTGCCAGAACACAAGAAAGAATCAAGAAATTTTTCAAAGATTTGGTACAAGAAAGTGCATGCTACAACATGTATATCAATGCACAGAAGTCCAAAATAATGGTGGTCAGCAGACAAGACAATATCTCAGTGCAAGTGGACCATGAAGGAGAATCATTGGAGCAAGTGCACGTGTCATGTATAATGTGTTGAGTAGTCTTGCTGCGTGTGGTCGCCTGGGCAGTAGGCGGCGCGGCC
>Ga0209122_1000158_pt1 | contig 20152 bp, 23 predicted proteins | sample OlaalgELextract2_2_FD_187375 | JGI IMG/M metagenome (GOLD analysis project Ga0209122, IMG submission 187375) | Olavius algarvensis symbiont microbial communities from Tuscany, Italy - Type A ELBA extract 2 (SPAdes) (version 2) | ecosystem: Host-associated > Annelida > Digestive system >...
TCTGGATCATAGGCTCTATATCCTTTCTTAATAAATTGCGTATCTCTCTTATAATGGTTTTTCTGGATTCAGAAAACCGTTAAGAGAGTCAGGATATAAACCTTCCGGACATATGCCCTAATCGGAAATATCAAAATACAAACAAATTCCAATTTCCAAAACTCCAAATCTCAAACAAGTTTTAATAATTGGATATTGTGATTTGATAATTATTTGTAATTTGGTGCTTGTTATTTGATATTTTTTTGTTTCATAATACAAATAACAACTGCGGATTTAATGTGACTCTCTGTAAGGTTGCTAATTAAAATTCTAACTAAAACAGGGGAGGAACAAAAAATGCGAGTACAATTCAAAACCATATTATGTGCCACGGATTTTTCGGATTTCTCCAATCAGACGGTCGGCTATGGGGTGGCCCTGGCCAGGGAATTTGATGCCAGGCTGATTATCTGCCATGTGATTGATTTATCATCGGTCGCCATTTACGGCGAATTCCAGCTGGATCCCGTCGGACAGCAAAATCGTATTGTGGAGGACGCCAACAGCCAGCTTGAAAATTTGATCGGTGATCAGCCCATTGCCTGGGAGCCCTTGATCACAGTCGGCAAACCGGCCGATGAAATATCCCGTACGGTCGAGGATCAAAATATTGATCTGGTGATTACTGCCACCCGCGGCCGCTCGGGATTCAAACGCTTGATCCTCGGCTCAGTCACCGAACGACTGATGCGCACCCTCCCCTGCCCATTGATGGTGGTGCAAAGCCCGGAGCACGAATTGGTCGACGCCCCGGAACAGGTGGTACGGCTCAAAAAAATCCTGGTAGGCTGCGACTTTTCACAGAATTCGGCACGCGCCTTTGACCACGGTCTGAGTCTGGCCCAGGAATTCCAGGCTGAACTACATCTGGCCCATGTAATCGAGCCACCGGTACAACCGAATTTACTCAAAGAAGAGACCTGGGTGTCGGGAGAAATTCAGCAAGACTATCACAACCTGCTAATCGAAAAACTCAAGGACACGGTCCCGGCCGAAGCCGCCAACTGGTGCACCCCCCAAATAAGCATCATGGAAGGACAACCCTACGATGAACTGGTCAAGTTTGCCGATACACGGGATATCGATATGATCGTTTTGGGCGTGCGGGGACATGGCCTGGTGAAAACCCTGTTCCTGGGATCGACCACGGATCGCGTGGTTCGCAATGCACCCTGCCCGGTTCTGTCGGTGAACCTGAAGGTGCAGAACGAATAGCCTGAATTGACTCGATTAGTATTGCAAATAAGAACCTCCAAGTATCAAAACATGTGCTAACATCGGCGGCAATTCATCGACATAATGTTGTTAAATGTCTAGTTCCGGGTAACCGGAAATAACAAATCACAAGCACCAAATCTCAAATAAATTACAAATCTCAATATCCAAATATCAAATAAGATTGGAAGCCAACGGTTTGGGATTTTGGATTTTGGACATTGTGATTTGTTTGATATTTGTTATTTGTCATTTGGTTTTTTTGCAACCAAAACCAGACTACTATTCCACCTGCGGCCAAACGACAGTCACTAGCAGCAGATGTCAGAATTGCCTGGCTAAACGCCGAGTTGCAATCCCGTTTCCTCGAATAAAGGTTGCAGATAATCCAAGCTTTCCCGGCCGGCTTCTTCCGGATTATCCTGGTAGGTATAAAGCTCCAGGCTGATATCACCGGAGTAGCCAAGCTGCGCCATGGAGCTAAAAATGTCTTTAAATTCAATTCCTCCCCGGCCGGCGATCAGATGATTGTGCTCACGATCGGGATCGATATCTTCTATGTGGACGTGGCCCACCCACTGGAAAAGCTCCTCGAAAGCCGCTTTAGGATCTTCGCCGACGCAAAAGAAGTGGCCAATGTCAAAATTCAACCCGATCGCCTCGGAACGCACATCCTTGATGAACTCCTTAAATTGGCCCGTAGTTTCAATCATAAGATCCGGCTCCGGTTCCACCAATATCCTGATGCCAAGTTCTTCTGCCAGCGAAACCACCCGATCCAAACCCTGATGAAATAGTTGCATGGCCTGTGATCTTGCCATTCCATCGAGTGGACCGCCCGGCGGAATCGAAATATTCGGGCACCCGATTTGTTTGGCAACCTTCAGTGAATCCAGGGTGTGTTGAATACGGATCTCGCGTCGGTCTTTATCCGGCTCGATCCAGGAGGGCAGATAAGTGTCGCCAACGGCAAACAACGTGAAGCTGTTCAGGTTGGTCAATTTCATGTCATTTTTTTCGAGAACTTCCGTAAGTTGGGTCAACTGAATCTCATCAAAATCGGGCGGATATAAATGCGGTCGGTCGCCCAGTATCTCGACGCCCTTAAATCCGATGCGGGCTATAATTTCAATCGCTTCGTTCAGAGAATAATTCTTGAATGCGTTGGTGCTGTATCCAAAGATCATTGTTAGTTCCTTACCATTATGAAATATAAGTTAATAAAACCTTGCTTCAATAATTATTCCAGCGGATTCAACAAAATGCCTAAAGTGTCTAAAATGCGCTAAAATGACTAAAATTATGGTGTCGCTGCGCTCCGTCTATATCATAGGCATGTATTTTTTGGCGTATGCGAATTCTGAAGTCAGCGGAATAATGATGCCGGCGAGCTTCGTATTTCTACCATATTATAATCGACAGAATACCACAATTTTAGTCACTTTAGTCATTTTACAAGTTTAGTCATTTCTATCGTTTATGACATCTCCAGGGTTAACTGATCGCTTATACTTCAGGTAATATCAAATTTTTGCGGTGGACAACTTCTCCTCACACTCGCGTTCCAGCTTGACCAGGCTGTTTACCTGATCTTGGAATGACAATGGGGGTGAGTCTCCCACCGGCTTTTTGAAATAAAATCCCAGCTCCGGGATGGGGCCGCTGCGGCCTGCCATCTGAAGGGCCGCCGCCCAGCGGGCCAGATCCAGCGCCAAGGGAGCCGCCAGAATTGAATCCCGCCCCAGTAGATTCAGGCGAAGACTCATCGGCAGCCCGAACAAGCCCGAAAAATCAATTGCGTCCCAGGCTTCCTTGGCATCTCCGCGTGGCGGGTAATAGTCGATGTGGACTTTATGGGTGGGGGTACCGTATTGTCGGCCGACTTCATATTCCAGAATATCATCCAATAGACTGGTTTTGTTGTCCAATTTCCCGGCAGCCCGTTCAGGATCCATCAAATTCGCCCCATCGGCATTGCCGAGAATGTTTAAACTATACCAGCCGTCCACCATCAGGTTGCGGGCCTTGAGGGCCGAAGCCAGAACCACTTTTAAATAGGTCTGGCCGGTTTTGCCGTCGCGGCCTGCGATGGGCAGCCCGATTTTCGCAGCCTCATCCAGCACTACCGGAATTTCAACCGGATTCGGGGTAAAATTTACGATCGGTACACCGGATTCAAGGGCTGCCAGGGTATAGGCCAAATCCGGCAATGCAGCGGCATCAGGGTTGCAATAAAGCTGTGAGAGGTCCTGACAACTGGTGAGGTCCGGATAGGCGGCCGAAGGCAATAGATCGACAAATACAGCGCGTGCGCCCGGGTACTGACCTTTGAATGCCTGGATATCCCTGGTCAATTGATCGACTTGATCTCTCAATCCGCCGCATTTGTCCGGGGCCTCGATTACCGCAGTTTGATCGAGGTCTCCGGCGTGCGGTTGCCAGATCGCTTCCGGCAGGACCCCATGCCGTTTTATGGCGGCTGTATAGCTTTCAGCGCTGGTGTCCCAGCCGGCCAGCCAGGTGGCCTCCAAGGGGCCTAACCCGGCGAACATATGCCCGGTGGTTAAGCTGGGCAAAACAGAGGCAGCATCCCGGCGCATTGCAGCCAGGGCCGCGGCCAGGGTGGAAGCGACTGCACCTTTGGCACCGGCAGCCAGAATAAGCAACGCGCTGTCTTTTGATTGTCCCATTTGTGTCATCATGCAAGTCCCGATCAGATGGAGTAAAATTTATTTACCCAAAAGGAGGAATATAGGGAAATGCAGCGGGAGTGTCAAGGTTGTTCATGTGGAAGGTTGGGGTTAGGGATAGGTCAAAGCAATTTCCAAGGACGATACGTCAGATGGGTTTATCGAGCGATAAAATTCCAAATCTCAAGCACCAAATAACAAATAAATTCAAAATTTCAATAAGCAATGTCCAAAACGTTCACCTCAAGGGCATCGCATTGTTCGGTAGATCCAGATCAGCCGGTATTGATGGCCGTGGGCACAACGACTCGACGACGAATACATTGGTTTGGAATTTTGAATTTAGGTCATTGGGATTTATTTGAAATTTGTATTTTGATGCTTGGAATTTCCATCGCCTACCAAGGATTATAGACAACAACTGTTGCTACAGTGAGTGACTTTCGCTTAAATCGCCTACTGGTTCACGGATAAGGTTCTCAAACATGGCAACGGATTCCCGGCTGTCCCACTCACGGGACCCCATAACCCGCCCGATAACCCTGCCGGTTTTATCGAGTATCAGGGTAGTTGGAATCGCGCGGATGCCGAAACCGGGAACCGTTTTACCGCTTAGATCCAGCAGGGCCGCAAAGGTAAGCTTGTTCATTAAAAAAAACCGCTTCACCTGCAGGGCGGAATCCTGAATGCTGACGGTTACCAGGGCAAAGTTTTTGTCTTTTAATTTCAGGTGCAATTTTTCCATCGACGGCATTTCAACCACGCAGGTCGGACACCAGGTGGCCCAGAAATTGAGAAGCACGACCTTGCCTCTGTACCCGGAAATTGCAACATCAGCACCGCTTAGATCCGGCAGACTGAAATCGAGGGGACTGGTCCTGTTGGGAAAGATCTCGACACCCATATCCACGAACAGTTGATCCAAGCTCCGGTCTTCAGGGTCTGCCTTTGCCAGAGGATTGAGATCAAACAAAAACGCGGCAACAATTCCGCAGCTCAACAGCAGCATACCGACAAGCACTGTATTTATGCTTAGAGATTTTCGCATGGTTCCGTTTTAATAAATAGCAAAATATACCGGCAACAATCAACATGTATGAAGGCCGCCGGCCGGCGCCCATTTCCTCAGTTGGGCAACGTTTCCGGGTCGTCCAGGTTTTTTTGCCAGTCATCCCTGCGCCCTTGGTTCGTTCTGTCTTCCTCCAATTTGCCGTCGGTCACCCGCAATATCCGTTGGGCATAGCCGGCACAATCCGGGCTGTGGGTAACCATGATAATCGTCATGCCTTCCCGGTTAAGCTGCAGAAGCAGCTCCATGATTTCACGGGTGGTTTTGGTGTCAAGGTTTCCGGTGGGTTCATCCGCCAGCAATACCGGAGGCTCATTGACGATCGAGCGGGCAATCGCGACTCTTTCTTTTTCGCCGCCGGATATTTGATTCGGCAGACGGTCGGCTTTATCCCCCAGGCCGACCTTGACCAAAGCCTCACGGGCCATGGCCCGCTTCTTCTTTTTCTCAGCCTTGACGACAACCAGCGGCAGCATAACGTTTTCAATAACCGTCAGGTAGGGCACAAGGTGAAAACTCTGGAAGATAAACCCCAGAAACTCCCGGCGGAAGTCTGCCTGCTGCTCCTGCCGCAGGCTGTAAATATCAATATCATCGACGACCAACCGGCCCGAAGTCGGGGCGTTCATAGCGCCCAGCATGCCGAGCAAGGTGGATTTGCCGGCACCGGATTCCCCCATTACGCCGACGAATTCGCCTTCTGTGATTTGAAAACTGATGTCGTTGACGGCTGCGACACTGGCGGCCCCGCTGCCGTATGTTTTGATTAGATTTTCAGCTAAAATGTAACTCATGGTTAAATCGCTCCAATCGATTCAATAATTTATTTCACCGCAGAGTTTGCAGTGGATTTCAAAATAAATAAGTTGACAGCAATTTTAGATTTTTGAATTTGGATTTTAAGGAATTCTGCCTGTCGTGAGCTTCTGTGTCGAACGGTCCATTTAAATTGATAGAGCGTAGCGATTCCACCAATCCGCAATCCGCAATCTAAAATCCCAAATCATTACTCGCAACGTAATCGGAATAAAAACAGGATGAATTTATAAATTCAGATTTGGTTAGTATTCAACACCCCAGTTATGACCTACAGCGCCCTCAAGGCTTCATTCGGATCCAGTCGGGCAGCCATTAAGGCCGGATAGGCGCTCGAGATCAACCCCACGGCCAATGCGGTAACAAACGCGGCGCCGGCCAGCTCCGGACTAAAAGGAACCATCCCCGAGTGGCTTTCGCTGAATATCGCCAGACCGGCCTTGGTTGCCGCAAATCCCAGAAAATAGCCGATAATACCGGCCATTCCTGACACAATCGCAGCTTCAGTAAAAACGATCCGCATAATGTGCCGTTTGCGGTACCCGATCGCCCGAAAAATGCCGATTTCATCGGTGCGCTCCCGGACGCTGCTCATCATCGTCACCAGTACCACCAGGCTGCCGATCAACAGAATGATGCCCGAAATACCGTAGGAAAATTTCTTGAGTTGGCCCAGAGTTTCCATGCGGCTTTTGACGACCTGCTGAATGGCCATCACCTTGGCGCCGGGCAAGGCGTCCGAAATCTGTTGGACCATGTCCTCGATCGGGCAATCTTTGCAAAGCGCAGCCACCTCGGCCATGGAAACCTTCCCCTGCTTGCCGAAAATCGACTGGGCCGTGTCCAGGCGGGTAAATATCAACTGATCGTCCTGGGAGCCGGTGGGATTAAGAATGCCGGAAACCACCAGATCATTATCGTTGATCTTCAGTCGGCTGCCGGCCGTCAATCCAAGCACCCGTGCGGCTTCGGTGCCCAATATAATTCCGTCTGCATCAGGCAGGGCGCCCTGAACTTTCCACCAGGGTTTTAGAATTTCGGCGGCCTTGAAATCCACCCCGGCCAGCAGCACTTTCTGGCTGGCGACATTGGCCACGCCCAGGACCAGTGGTCCCAGGGCGGCGATATTGGCTGAATTCTTGATATGGCTTACGCGCCCCAGGTCTCTTTGGCGTATTTCCTCCATTTCAAAAGATACGCCACCCAGCGAAAGCCCGCCATAAGAAAGCGCCAGGTTTTCAGTTTTGGGAACTACCAGAATGTTGGCACCGAATTTTTCCAACTTATGATTGATGTCCATGGTCATGGCTTCAATATAGCTGATAATGCCCACCACCGTGGACACGCCGATGACCAGACCGGCCAGCACGAAAGCGGCCTTGCCTTTGCGTCGCAACAGGTTTTTTATCGATATTGCATTAAGGTTCATACTTCCTTCCTTCAAATAAATTGACAGTCTCGCAAATAGTCGAAAAACGATCTGTTTACGGAGGTGTTTGGTATTGGGTGTTTTGTGTTTGGTGTTTGTTGATCTAACAATATTGATAGGACATGCGATGTGTCGCACAAAACACGAAACACGAAACACAAGATGAATTCGACTTAATGAGAATTCATCAATCCTCAATTTTCATTCAAAATTACGTTCTGCCGTCAAAATTAAAATACTGTCCCCCTTGCTGGATGTCCTTTATCTGGATGACTAAATTATTGCTATCCACGTTTCGCGTCAACGGCGCCGGATTGCAACCGCCCTTGACTTCGTTGACCAATACGGAAGCAAATCGCCGACCACAGTTGCGGCAGACCATGTGATCCCCCTCCTGGTAGTAGCCTTTACCGGCCGGCCAGCAGACATCACAGGCATCAAATGCCGCCCGGATAATACCATCCGAACTTTTGAGAACGAAATACCGAATGGTCATATTGCCGTCCACGTGCTCAAAATGACGCGCCTTGCCGTCGTCAAACAGGCTGACGGGAAAGGATACGTAAGTGCTGCTGGTGGCTGCCGGCGCGGATGCGGTGGCCGTAGCTTCGCCTCCGATCTTCAGCACATAAGAGACTGCAACTGCGGTGATAGCCACAATACCAATGGCTGCGAGCACTACCGGCAGGTAATTTTTACGCTCGGTTCCCAGCACCGCGGCCTTTTTGGCGGCGATTTTATCCTGGCTTACTTTTTTTGAATGGCTGCTTTTTTTATTTCTTTTTTTGGACATGAGTACGGCTCCTTTAATTGTGAGTACAAATATAGATTACAGTTTAAATAATGACGTATCGAGTAAAATATTGGGCTTTAACCGGTGGTGGCAGTGTTATGATTCAGGCCGGCGCGATTAGCGGTAACCGATGATCGCGACACGATTATCGTGCTGGTAATATAGGTCAGACAGCCGGAACCAGCCGTTAAGCAACGCCATCCGGATTAAATTGAATAAACAGGAAATCAATATGCTGGGAGATTACAGGCCTGCACCTGCAATCTGGTGGGCATCAAATTAAAAATGATGAATTTTGCAAATATAAGGGAGGAGAATTGAATTTCGGGTCCAGCACCTGCGATATAAATTTTGCCCCGGAATTTTTCCGCTGATCACCGGCGGGGTTGATCATCACAGCAGTACCGCTGATTTCGGGAAGGTAGTCACAGCTTGAGGCCAGGATAATCTCCGGCAATTCCAGAGGCCTGGCGGCCTGTATATCGCAGGGACTAAGGGGGACTCCCGCACAGCAGCCCATTGGTGACCGCATCTGTTTTTCGGCCGAGGACTGCACATGGGACGGACCGGTTTGGCAGCAGCATTTCATGCCACACCCTTCGGCTCCCATTGCCCCGGCGGCAAACAGGCTCCCACCCAGAATAATGACCATGGCCGTACACACGGCCTTGAGCAAGATTGATTTGGCGCTGGCGGAAAGCTTATTCATAGTCAATTAGTATACAAAATACCACATTGTGCTGTCAATAGAAATTATGAAAAGATTACCGACAACTCGCAAGCAGGCTGTTGGCCATATAATTACCTGAATCTTTTCAAAACTCTCGATCTCGGAGTATTGGAGCACTGGAGTACCGGGGTATTAGAAAAAAGACATCGAACTTTCAGTCAATACTCCAGTACTCCAGTGCTCCATTACTCCAAAATTGATAAAAATTCAATGTCTCACCATGGATTACCCTGCTGTTGGGTTACAGATCATTATAATTTTTGGCTGTTTATCGCCCGGCAATTACCCGGGAGACTATCGTGATCAGTTCACTTTACATTATAACTCATCGTATTTATATTTACTGGCAATTATTGAGCCGGTTGAAAAGCAAAGCGGCCGATGGACCCAAATATTGGAACACGACCCCTGTTCAACGGTCAACAAACCAAGACAGAAAGGATCAAAAATGAGTTACGACTTCAACGCGGATGACGTATTTGAAATGGCGGAGCAAATGGAGCGAAATGGCGCAAAATTCTATCGCTCAGCTGCTGACAGTACCCAGGATGATGGCAACAAGGAGTTCTTAATGGAACTGGCGGCAATGGAAGATGCTCATGAAGTAACTTTTAAAGCCCTGCGAACCGAAATAACAAGCCGGGAAAAAGCGTCCACTGTTTTTGATCCCGCAGGCGAAGCAGCTCTGTATCTGCGTGCCCTGGCAGACACCCGTGTTTTTTTTGAAAAAGAAATTGATGTTACGTCGATGGAAAAAATTCTCAAAGCAGCCATCGAAGCTGAAAAAGACTCAATTGTGTTCTACCTGGGTATGAAAGAGGCGGTGCCGGAAAATCTCGGCAAGGGTCGCCTGGATCATATTATCAAAGAAGAAATGGGGCACATCAAACTGCTCAGCACGAAACTGGTTGAACAAAGGGGTTAAGAGGTTCTGGGTTTAGGGGTTCAGAGGTTCTGGGTTCAGAGGTTCAGAGGTTTAGAGGTTCAGCGGTTCAGAGGTTCTGGGTTCAAAGGTTCAGAGGTTCAGCGGTTCAGAGGTTCTGCGTTCAAAGGTTCAGAGATTCAGAGGTTGGATCGTTGACGGGCGGCAGACTCATGTGCTTTATAGAGATAAAACACCCAAGAATGGTGGTTTTACAACATTTATGACGACAATACTCTGAACCCTGGTCGCCATCGGCGTTGCCGAAAGCGGGTAACCTTTGAACCTTAATCCCTGAACCTCGGACCCCTGAACCTTGCAACCTTGAACCTCGGAACCTTGAACCTCGGAACCCCGGAACCTTGAACCTCGGAACCCTGAACCCTGGAACCTTGAACCTCGGAACCTCGGAACCTTGAACCTCGGAACCTATGAACCTCGGAACCTTGAACCTCGGAACCTTGAACCTCTTAATCCTTGCCGTATTCAGCGAGATCCTCCAAACCGGCGCGATCGAGCAGGGTTATTTTCTTGCCTTCGACCCGAATTAAATGTTGACCCGACAGTTTGGCAAAAATTCGCGATAAGGTTTCCGGGATGGTGCCCAAAATGCTGGCAAGCTGACCTTTGGAAATCTTGAGATTGACGACCTCGTCCGCCTCTTGTTCATCAGCCAGATAGATCAGATAGGATGCCAGCCGGGCCGGTATTTCTTTGAGTGACAGGTTTTCGATTTGGACGGTAAACTGGCGCAGTCTTTTGGACATTACCGCCAGCATATTCAGGGCCAGCGACGGATTCGACGAGATCAGGTCAACGATCGCCGTCCGGGGAAGAAACAGGGCCCGGGTCTTGTCGATGGCCTGGGCATTGGCCGGGAATCTCTGGCCGGCAAAAACCGGCACCTCCCCAAAAGGTTGTCCGGGGCCAAAGATATGCAGGATCTGCTCTTTGCCCTCGGAGGATACTTTGAAAATCTTGACACGGCCTTCGGCGATGACAAAAAAGCCATGGCCGTCCTCTCCCTCGGAGAAGATCAGTTCGCCTTTGTTAATTCGCTTCTCGACAGCGATCTGCTGAATCGCGCCGATTTGATCTTCGGGGAGTCCATTGAAAATAGGAATCGCTGCTATCACATCAATATTTTTTTTCATAACTCCCTCTTTACGTGATTTTCCATCGTTGTCAAGGCTAATGAATCCCAACCCGGGCAAGCCGGTCGCCGCGTAGCGGTGATCCCGCTAGTTCGGGGAATTGAAGATTGAAGAATGAATATTGAATATTTGTTGAATCGCTCCGCTCTATCTTTTTTATTTAAATCGATAGCGGTCCTAACATACTCAACCTGACTATAGCATAAATCATGCGCAAACACGATTTGATTTCAATAAGTAGACATTAAAGCGCCGGATTTCCGTAATGAAATATTTTTTAGGCTGTTTTGATCTAAGTCAAGGATTTAAAGGAACAGATCAATTATTGTGTAATTAAAATTAAGTGTTCCAGTTTATATGGATGAGAGAATTTCTAAAATAATTTAAGGGGGCAGCAGACATAAAGCTGAAAAAAACCCAAAGACAATGCGCAGCATTATATAATTAATCCGCCGAACTTTCGATCAATCCTAATAACATAGTTTTTAAAAAACATTTCGCAACTTTGTATATGCCTTACATGGGGGCGGATTAATTGCGGATTAATTCACGAAAGGATTCAACCATGAAATGTCCCGGACAAGATACCCAATACTGGCAGCCGGGGGCGATCTTCGAAGTGAAATGCCCGAAGTGTGAACACGAAGTGGAATTTTTCAAGGATGACACCTCACGCAAATGCGGCAAATGCGGCCACCGGTTCGTTAACCCGGGTATGGATTTCGGTTGTGCATCCTACTGCCAATATGCCGAACAATGTCTGGGCACGCTGCCCCCGGAGCTATTGGCCCAAAAAGATGATCTGCTCAAAGACCGGGTGGCCATCGAAATGAAACGCTATTTTAAAAGCGATTTCAAACGGATCGGGCACGCTTCCCGGGTTGCGCGCTATGCCGAAAAAATCGGCAAATTTGAAGGCGGCAACCTGGCGGTAATTCTGTCGGCCGCTTATTTGCATGATATCGGAATCCTGGAAGCTGAAAAAAAACACGGCAGCACGGCTGCCAAATATCAGGAAATGGAAGGACCCGCCATCGCGAGGTCTATATTAGTCAAGTTAGGGGCGCAGGAAGAATTGATTGAAGAGGTCTGTGATATCGTCGGCCATCATCATCACCCCCGAAGCGAGGAAACGACAAATTTTAAGGCGGTATATGATGCAGATCTAATCGAAAACCTCGATGAGAAGCAGAAAGGTGATCCGAAGGACAAGGACAATTTGTCTGAATTAATAGACAAGATTTTTCTGACTCCCACCGGTCGCGAAACCGCCAAAGAGATTCTGCTGATCTAATCTGAAAATAAGAAAAAATTCAATTAGGACAAACTATTTTGCTCAAAAGGAGAAATCATGAAAGTTGTCAGAAAAATTATAGAAATTGATGATGAGCTGTGTGATGGCTGTGGCAATTGCGTACCGTCCTGTGCCGAGGGAGCCCTTGAAATCATAGACGGAAAGGCCCGGGTCGTGGCCGATATCTACTGCGACGGGCTGGGAGCGTGTTTGGGTGAATGCCCCCAAGATGCGCTCAAAATAGTTGAGCGGGAAGCCGATGAGTTTGACGAGGAAGCGGTGGAAGAATTTCTGGCCGAGAAGAAAACCAACGAGGCAGCGGAACCGAAAATCATGCCGATGGTGTCCGGCGGCTGTCCATCAGCCCGGATGCAGGCATTCAACACGGCAGCTGCCGAACCCGCGGTTGCTCAGCCCGAAACCGCATCTGCCGGCCCGGCGGCGGAATCCGCTCTGTCCCACTGGCCGGTTCAAATTATGCTCGTGCCCCCAACCGCACCGTTTCTAAAAGGCGCGGATCTTCTGGTGCTGGCTGATTGCGTACCGGTGGCCTTCCCGACACTGCACCAGGACTTTCTGCAGGGTAAGGCGGTCATGATGGGCTGTCCAAAATTCGATGATGCCGAGCATTATATCGAAAAATTCGCCCAGATATGCAAGGTCTCCGGCATCAAGAGCATCACCTCGATAGTCATGGAAGTACCTTGCTGCTCAGCGCTTCCCATGATTGTTAAAAAGGGCATGGAACTTTCAGGTTCCCCGATCCCCATGGAAGAGGTGGTGATCAGCACCCGCGGCAAGGTCATCGAGCGCCGCCAGGTGCAGGCAGCTTAAAACCGGCCTTCGGCTTTCGGTGTTCGGTATTCGGCAAAGGAATGGTGCTGTTCGGTTCACGGCACATGGTTTTGGGTGTAGGGTGTAAGGTATAAGGTTTAGGGTTCAGGGTTCAGGGTTTAAGGTTGAAATCGAAATATTAACGTTTTCAAACCTTAAGCCGTGAGCCTTGACCTCTGACAACTGTCCTCTGCCCTCTGTTAACTGCCTTCTTTCACCTGGCCTCCGTCCTTCTTCCGACTTTGACCCGCCTGAGCTTGTCGAAGGCCGCCTTCCCACTTCCGATTTCGATTTTCCCCCCTCTACCCTCTACCCTCCGCCCCTTGCCCCCTGCCCCCGTCCTCTGCCCTCTGCCCTCCACCCTCCACATTCTGAACTCTGTCTTCTGTTCTCCTTCCGACTTTGACTCGCCTGAGCTTGTCGAAGGCCGCATTCCGCAATCGAAACATTCCCACTTCCGACTTCAAAACTCTGTCCTCTGTCCTCTGCCCCCTGCCCTCTGCCCTCTGTCCTCTGTCATCTGTCCTCTGTCATCTGCCCTCCGTCCTCTGTCATCTGTCCTCTGTCCTCTGTCCTACGAGACACATTTGTACCAAAATATATACTGAGACTGTGTTGCAAATCCTTTTTTATTGTGATATTCACCGATTACCTCTCAGGTCGCTGAAAATTCACTTAATCCATTACATTATCATGTATCGCATAATGATCGGAAAGGATCCTTTTGCGCAAGTGTCCAAACACGGATTTCGGCTTTTGAACCTTTGATACACGTGAACTAACGTGAAAGCGCTGCCACACCTCTGCGAATGGCACAGAATTTGAATTCAGCAGTTCCTTCAGGTGGGATTTATTAGTCACCGATTGGGCATCTTACTCTGAAATTCAACTTTTATATGTAGGGGGTGAACGCGCGTGAGACCATGCAATCTGCATATCATCAACACGTTGAAACTCGTCGATAAGATGATTTGTCTGGCAGATCGGGGAGACGCGGACCGCGAGGACAACGGCTGCGGCATTCTCTACGGCGTCTTACGAGACTCTGCTTATAAACTGAAAAAGCTGGCTGAAGAAGAAAAATTGAATCACGTCAGAAAAGGCTTGTGGCAGGAAAAGAAATGAAAATTGAAAAATGGAGGAAAATTTAAATTGCCGAATTGAAAGGGAAACAGCGGAAGTCTGGCGCTGCCGCAATTGCGGCTACTTGCATGAGGGCACCTCGGCGCCGAAACTATGCCCGGCATGTGTCCACCCCCAGGCTCATTTTGAACTGTTGGGAGAAAACTGGTAGGTTAGATAAACGGTTCTTGACCGTTCAAGGGTTCAGGGTTCAAAGTTTTGGGATTGACGCCAATCTGAACTTTTTAGCGCTCTTAGAACTTGGAAAACTTGATCAAAATTACTTTTAAACCAATCAACTTTTCAACTAATAAACTATATTGAGGGGAGGATCAAGATGGCGGAGAAACTGGAAATCTATAAATGTGAAGCCTGTGGTATGATGGTCGAGGTAATCCATGGCGGCGGCGGCGAACTGGTCTGTTGCGGCGAAGCCATGAATCTGATGGTGGAAAATACCGTGGATGCCGCCAAAGAAAAACATGTTCCCGTTATTGAAAAAATCGAAGGCGGTGTTAAAGTTATAGTCGGTGATGTACCGCACCCCATGGAGGAAAAACATCTCATCGAGTGGATTGAAATTGTCGCAGACGGCAAGGTCGATCGCCAGTATCTTTGTATAGGCGAAAAGCCGGAAGCGGTGTTCAAAACGGATGCCCAAAATATCACCGCTCGTGAGTATTGCAATTTGCATGGTGTCTGGAAAGGATAAACTTAAAATATTAATAAGTTAAAGTCATTAATGAACCACCAGGTCAGAAGACAGGCTGAAATCAGAATCTGGCAAGCCCCGCGTTCGCCTGCAGGCTATCGCGTTCAAACAAGGGATTGATCTATATCTTCGATATATCTGTCCTCTGATTTCTGACCTCTGTCATCTGACCTCTGAATCAAGGGAGGTGATTGAATGCCAAGCTGGAAATGCTCAAATTGCGGGTATACCCTCGATGCGGATGTCCATCCCAACGAGTGTCCGTCGTGCAAGGAAAAATGCGAATTTCTTGATAACACCTGCTACACACCGGATTGCGCCTACGAAGGCACCGACGACAGAATTGCTAAGAAAGATTAAATGATTTCATAGCAGAGCGGGAGATATAAATATGGCTAAAGTGTTGATTGTGTACGCCACGCGAACCGGTGAGACGCAAACCATTGCCGATCTTATCGCTGAAGGCATTCGATTTTCCGGCCATGAAGCCGATGTGGTGAGTGTCAAGGAAATCAAGAAAGAGTCCGACATAGACGGCTATGACGGCTATGTTTTTGGATCGTCCACCTACCACGGAGAAATGCTCCAGGGAATGAAAACCTTTCTGTTTATCGCGGAAAACGCCAATCTCGACGGAAAAATCGGAGGGGCATTCGGCAGCTTTGGTTGGAGCGGTGAAGCCAATGACCGTATTTTCGATACCATGAAACATATCTTGAAAATGGATCTGGTCGGCGATACACTGCGTCTTAAATCCAGTTCCCTGGGCGGCGGCTTGCAGATGGCCCAGGACTACGGGCGGGAAATCGCAAAAAAATTAAACGGTTAACAAATAGCTTAATATCTTTATAAACACACATAAAAAGACGGAGGGTATTATGGTTGAGAATACGACACCCCAGCATTGCCCGGGTTATGCCGATTTTAAAAATTTGAAAGTCGTCACATGCAAATGCACCAAGTGCGGTGAAGAAAAAGAAATTTTTTCAGACGAATTCGATAAAGAACACGTGTGCAAAGGATGCAGCGAACCGATCGATTTTGCCACTTGCACTGTTGAAGGCGAAGGCAAAAGCATATCACCTCGTTAGGAACAGAACCGAATGAATGTTAAGCTTCTTTTGATTTTGACTTCAGTGTTCGCATTGGTCGCAGGCTCGCTGGCAGCCGTGTCACCGGCAACAGAAAACCAGGGTGCCGAAAATTTGGAATTGGAAGGCGGCAAAAGGGGTAAGGTTCCATTTCCCCACCGCCAGCATCAAAAAAACCTTGGGGATTGTCAAATTTGTCATTCCGTATTTCCCCAGGAATCGGGAGCCATTGAGCAACTCAAATCACAGGGTTCGCTGAAAAAGAAATACGTAATGAACAAACTTTGCACCAAATGCCATAAAGTAAATAAAAGAGCCGGGCAGCCATCCGGACCCACGAGCTGCAAAAAATGCCACATTAAATAGCTCATTGCAAGTAACACCTAATTGAGCACCTAACACTCCGTTAGGCTAACTATCATACGAGACAACTTACTATGCTGGTTCTCGGTTTACAGGGTAGTCCCAGAAAAAAAGGCAATACCAACTTTCTGATATCTGCATTTATGGATGCCGCCAAAAAATCCGGCGCTCAAACCGTCACGATCGATGTCACCAAAAAAGACATCATACCGTGCAAGGAATACACGGTTTGTGAGAAAAAGGGATTTTGTCCGATCGACGATGATGTCAGAGATGAAATTTATCCATTGCTGCGCCGGGCGGATATCGTGATTGTGGCATCGCCGATTTTTTTCTATAACATGTCCGCCCAGTTAAAAGCTGTAATTGACCGCTGCCAGACGTTTTGGGCCAGAAAATACCGGCTCAGGCTAAAGGATCCCGGGGCTGCCATGCGCCGTGGCTTCCTGCTTTCGGTGGGGGCTACCAGGGGCAAAAACCTGTTTGAGGGTTTGCATTTGACTACCCAGTACTTCTTTGACGCCATCGACGCCAAGTTTGAAGACAGCCTGACCTATCGGGGAATAGAAGGTCCCAAAGACATGGCCGCCCATCCGACGGTTATCGACGACGTAGAAAAAGCGGTGCGCAGCATACTGACTCCGTTTCAAGGTAGAAAAAAGGTGCTTTTTGCCTGCCGCGAAAATGCCTGCCGGAGCCAGATGGCCAGTGCCTTTGCTCAATCACTGGCAGGCGACAGATTGGAAGTCATCAACGGCGGCAGCGAACCGGCCGAAGAGGTAAACCCGGACATGGTGAAGGTCATGCACGAAAAGAAGATCGACATGGCGTTTAGGACTCCTCAATCCATGGAGGAGGCCATTACGCATGTTAAGCCCGATTATATCATCACCATGGGCTGCGGAGAACAGTGCCCCTATGTTCCGGGCGCCACGATACTGGACTGGGATCTGGCTGATCCCGCCGGCCAACCGCTTGAATTCATGCGGAAGACTCGCGACGAAATTGAAAATCGAGTAGTCGATTTCATTGAAGAAATAACTTAACCGGCCGTTAATATTAGGCGAAGCTCCCAAATAACTTAAATAAAGGAGGAAGAACATGGACAGGTATGTTTGCGTAATCTGTGGCTATGTGTATGACCCGGAACAAGGCGACCCGGACAGTGGTGTTGCTGCAGGCACCAAGTGGGAAGACGTACCGGATGATTATGAATGCCCGGTTTGCGGTGCCGGCAAGGAAGACTTCGAAAAAGAAGAATAGAAGCTGCTGGCCTTAGACTTTAAAGCTGTATTTGATGCCCTTTTCTGGCAGAAATCGACCTTTCTGGCAAAAAGGGCATCAATCCTTGGGGCCTAATTGCTTTGATCTGAATCATGTTTATCTTTTAGCCTTTGGCCGCAATGGATTGGTAATCTCGTTCAAGGCAACCCGAATAACGTATAAATTTAGACTGAGGACAAGAAATGGAAGCGATAAAAATTGCGGATGGTGTTTATGACGTGGGCGTCATTGATTGGAACATCAGGGATTTTCACGGTTACTCCACGGATTTGGGCACGACTTACAATTCCTTTTTGATTATGGACGAAAAAACGGTTTTGGTTGACACGGTGAGGAAAAACTTTTCAGATCAGCTGATCCGAAATATCTCCAGTGTCATCGACCCCAAGAAAATAGATTATGTCATCAGCAATCATACCGAATTGGACCACTCCGGCGGTCTGGCGCGGTTGATGCAGAAAATCGGGGAAGACAAGCCCATATTTTGTTCCAAAATGGGTCACAAGAATCTGGCGAAACATTTCCCGCAAAAGTGGAATTACCGGCCGGTTGCCAATGGAGAAGAATTGAGCTTGGGAAAACGAACGCTGACGTTTATCGAGACCCGCATGATTCACTGGCCGGACAGCATGTTTACTTACCTGAACGAGGACAAGATCCTGTTTTCCAGCGACGGTTTTGGACAACATTATGCCGGACCTGAAAAATATGACGATGAGGCCGGTGATAAAGTCATGCGTCACGCTAAAAAGTACTTTGCCAACATCCTCTTGCTGTATTCGACCCACATCCAGAAACTGCTGGAGAGAGTGTTGAGTCTCGGATTGGAATTCAAGATGATATGTCCGGACCACGGTGTCATCTGGCGCAAGGATCCGGCAAAAATCGTCAACGCCTATGTAAGATGGGTCAGCCAACAACCCCAGCAGAAGGCAGTCGTGATATACGATACGATGTGGCACAGCACCGAGAAAATGGCGGAACACATTGTAGCAGGCATCATCAAAGAAGGTGTTCCGGCCATACCGCTGAATTTGAGAAAGTGGCATCGCAGTGAAGTCATGACGGAGGTTTTCGATGCGAAAGCGGTTGTACTGGGTTCCCCGACCTTGAACAATCAGCTATACCCCTCGCTGGCGGATTTTATCACCTATATGAAGGGTCTCAAACCGCTCCACAAAATCGGTGCGGCCTTCGGCTCATACGGTTGGAGCGGGGAGGCCGTCAAAATGCTCAACAAGGAGCTTGAAGCCATGAAATTCGACATCATCGACCCCGGGTTGAGAGCTCAATATGTGCCGGACCAGGAAGCGCTGGCGAATTGTTTTGAACTGGGCCGTAAGGTGGGCCGGGCTGTAAAAGAATAGGGATATGGTGTTTTGTATTTTGTGTTTGGCAAGACCCCACGAGCGACACAAGCAGATTTTCAGTTTGCAATCTGCAAATATAGTTCGCCCCTGGATGATTCAACTCTCTGTCACGGGCGGGTGGGATTTCGGCGGTGACCTCACTAAACACTAAAAACAAAGTACTAAACACAGAATCCATTATGAAAATACCCGTTGTTGAACTAAGTGACTGCATTGTTTGCGGGGTCTGTGTGGAAGCCTGCCCGGAGGTATTCAGATTAAACGACGCCGGCTACATCGAAGTTCGCGATTTAAAAAGTTTTCCGGAAGAAGACGTCAACGAGGCCATTAAGCACTGCCCGGCGGATTGTATATTCTGGCAGGAAGAGTGAGCTGGATTTTGGATTTGGGATTTTGGATATCGGATTGATCGGGCAGAGGGCAGGGAGCATGGCGCATGGCACATATCGGATGAGGTTTCGGGTGTCAGGAATAGAAGGCAGAGACTATCTACTGAATTAAATGACGGAGCAACTTGTCGGGTCGTAGCCGAAGGCGAAGCCTGAAGCGGCATCCAATCCGCCTTCGGCGGATCAATCTACAATCTTCAATTTTCAATTTCCCTTATCGGAGGTTGTCATGAAAAAACTGGCTCTTTTTGTATTTAACGGCGACCCCATGTGCTTCATTCATGTTCTGTTAAATGCGCTTGATATGTCAGACAAGGGATATGAAGTCAAAATAATCATAGAAGGCGCTGCCACCCAGTTGATACCGGAGCTTGAAAAAAAGGGAAATCCGCTGCATCAGCTCTGGAAAAACAGCAAATCAAAAGGATTGGTGGAGGGCGTGTGTAAAGCCTGTGCCAATAAAATGGAAACGATCAGTGAAGCCAAAACCCAGGGTTTGCCGCTGCTCGAGGATATGTTGGGGCATCCCGGCATGGCCCGTTACCGGGATGCCGGTTTTGAAATAATTACCTTTTAATTTATCCGTTAATTTATCCATCTTGAATTTTAGCTCACTTTAGCCTTGAAACCATTTTGTGAGAATTGAAGATCGTCGGATAATCGAAGCCCCGATGGATAAATCAATTAATGCTGCGCATTGCTATCTTTAGAGTGGACGCATAAACGTAAAAATTCTCATTATATCAGCATGATAAGATAAAATACTACTTGACTTTTTTTGATATAAGTACTACTAAAATCACTCCTTTTATAGGCCTAGTTCCCTAAAACTG
>Ga0209122_1000160_pt1 | contig 19981 bp, 24 predicted proteins | sample OlaalgELextract2_2_FD_187375 | JGI IMG/M metagenome (GOLD analysis project Ga0209122, IMG submission 187375) | Olavius algarvensis symbiont microbial communities from Tuscany, Italy - Type A ELBA extract 2 (SPAdes) (version 2) | ecosystem: Host-associated > Annelida > Digestive system >...
TTGGAACCACGATGTAAAAAGCGAAGACCAAAAAACTATCAACGATTGACCAAACCCAGGCATCAAATGCAAGAAACTCCTCACCGTAACAAATACCTTGCTGATAGTGCTTAACTTAGTGCCATTCGGGACAGACCCCATTTTTCCAAAAAGGAAAAATGGGGTCTGTCCCCTTCGAAGCCGCGAAGTTGGCGCGATTGTTGCTCGCTATGTATAGACGCCCGAAGAACGCGGGTTTGAGCGACAGAATGTCAAAAAGTTAACGGTTTTGAGCCTGCCACGAAATGGCGGGCCAAATTCGTCAAGAAATCGACCGATAGGGGATTTGCATGATTACTAACACTCAGAATCACTTGTTGAACCAGATGCAGGCGCTCGAGTCGATGGCCAAGGGTCAGCAACTGCAACCAGTAGGCAATCCCGACCAGGGTCCGGATTTCGGCGAACTGATGCAGCAGGCGATCAACCAGGTCAACGAGACCCAGATGCAAGCCTCGTCGCTGACTACCGCCTTCGAATTGGGTGAAAAGGTCGATTTGTCGCAAGTCATGATCGCGGTCAATAAATCCCGGGTGTCGTTCGAGGCACTGACCCAGGTTCGCAACAAACTCCTGAGCGCCTATCAGGACGTGATGAACATGTCGGTGTAAATCATGGCTGATGCAAACATGAATCCACAGGTCATGGCCACGGCGGAGGGTCAGGGCATGGTCGCGGCCGCGCCGCGCCAGATAAATCCGATCGACGCCGTGGCGCAGTCGCGCGCGGTACGCCACTTCGGCAAATTGGTCGGACTGGCGGGAGCCATCGCCATCGGCATGGTCGTGGTGTTGTGGTCGGCGGAGCCGAATTTCGCGCCGCTGTATGACAATATGTCCGGCAAGGACGCGGCCCAGGCTGCCGATGCGTTGATGTCGCGCGACATCGAATTTCGGCTCGACGCCGCGACCGGCACCTTAATGGTCGATCAGGGCAGAATTTCGGAAGCGCGCCTGCTGCTCGCCTCCCAGGGTCTTGCCGGCGGCAGCGCCGCCGGAATGGAGATGCTGCAGGAAGAGCAAGGGATTGGAACCAGCCAGTTTATCGAAGCCGCCCGCTACAATCACGCACTGGAAGCCGAATTGGTGCGTTCGGTAGAGTCTATCCAGGCGGTGGAAACGGCGCGCGTCCATCTGGCGATTCCCGAGCAGTCGATTTTCATTCGCAACCGCACCAAACCCAGCGCCTCGGTAATAGTCAAGTTGTATCCCGGACGAACTTTGAACCAGGGACAGGTTGAAGCCATCGTGCAAATGATCGCCTCCAGTATTGCGATGCTGGAGAGCAGCGAAGTCAAGGTGGTCGATCAATTCGGTCGTCTCTTAACCGATGATGAAGACGCGGGCATGGCTCAGACGACGCGCCAGTTCGACTATACACGCAAGCTCGAAGACAGTTTCGTCGACCGCATCATCAACCTGTTGCAACCGATAGTCGGTCAGGGCAAGGTCAATGCGCAAGTGGCCGCACAGCTCGATTTCTCGACCGTCGAATCAACTCGCGAAGCCTACGATCCGGAACGTAGCGTGATTCGCAGCGAGCAAATCAGCGAAGAAGAAAACCGCAGCCTGTCACAGGCTCTGGGAATCCCGGGGGCGCTCAGCAACCAACCTCCCGCGAGTGGCGAAATCGAAGGCGCAGCGGGGGCCTAGGCCGGGGCCGATGGGGCTGTCAATGAAGAAATCCCGACCAACCAGAACCGCTCGGCGACGCGTAACTACGAAGTCGATCGGATCATTAGTCATACCAGTAATCCGGTCGGCAGCATACAGCGGCTGTCGGTTGCGGTTGTCATCGACGAAAGGCAGATTACCGCCGACGATGGCAGCGTTAGCAAAACGCCTTATAGCGAAGAGGAAATCGCGCGTTTCGTTAACCTGATCAAGGAAACTATCGGTTTCGACGCGAACCGGGGTGATTCGGTCAGCGTGGTCAACGCATCTTTTCTCGAGCTAGCAACGCCGGAGATAGAGCCGATACCTGCCTGGAAAAGTCTGTTGAGCGAATCCTGGATCGTCAATTTAATCAAGCAGGTACTGGGCGCGTTGGGGGTACTGCTGGTCTATTTTATCTTTATACGTCCCTTGTTACGCTCGCTGTCGCTGAAAAGCAATGAGGCGCCCGCGCCTGCCGCCGCCGAAGACGGCGCGGTGCAGCATCTGGGTAGCGCGCTACCGATGCATCAGTCTGCCGCCATGGCCGGGCAATATCCGGGCGGCGCCGGGATCGGCATTCCCAATCTAGCTCAGGACCCCAATAGCGCGGCGGCGATGGTCAGGCGTAAGGATGCAACCTATGAGCAAAAGGTCGACATGGCGCGGACCATGGTCATGGACGATCCGGCGCGGGTGGCAAATGTAATGAAAAATTGGGTGGGTGACGAATAGTGGCGGACGATCAAGCCGCGGCGGGACCTGCCATCAAGGGCGCGGAAAAAGCCGGCGTATTGTTGCTGACACTGGGCGAAGACGTGGCCGCCGAAATATTGCAGCACCTGAATCCGAAAGAGGTGCAGCTGGTCGGTTCGACGATGGCGACAATGAACGACGTTTCGCGACCGACGGTGGAACATGTGATCGACGATTTTTTCGATACGCTCGAATCGCAAACCGCGCTCGGTATCGGTAATGACGCCTTTATCCGCAACATGTTGCAAAAGGCTCTGGGCGGAAAGGCCGGCGGCGTCATCGATCGCATCCTCACGGGTAGCGGCAGTAAGGGTCTGGAATCATTGAAATGGATGGATTCGAAATCGATCGCCGAAATTATCCGTCTCGAGCATCCGCAAATAGTCGCCATCGTACTGTCCTACCTCGAGGCCGACAACGCGGCACAGGTACTCAGCTATTTGCCGGAAAGCAGCCGCGCCGGAATCCTGATGCGCATCGCCACGCTCGAGGGGGTCCAGCCGGCGGCGATCAAGGAACTGGACTCAATTATGGAAAGGTATTTCAGCGATAGTGAAAACGTCAAGTCGTCTATGGTCGGCGGCGAGAAAACCGCGGCGGATATCCTCAACTTGATCGACGGTGAAATCGAAAACAAGATGATGGAACAGGTGCGTAGCGAGAACGAAGAGTTGGCGCAGCGCATCGAGGATCAGATGTTCGTTTTCGAAAATCTGCGCGCGGTCGACGATCGCGGCATCCAGACCATGATGCGGGAAGTGTCCACCGACTTACTGGCACTCGCGCTCAAGGGTGTCGACGACGAAATGCAAAAGAAATTTCTCAAGAATATGTCTTCGCGGGCGGCGGAAATGTTGGTCGAGGACATGGAAGCCAAGGGCCCGGTCAAACTCAGCGAAGTCGAAACCGCGCAAAAGGAAATTCTGGCGGTGGCGCGCAAGCTGGAAGAGTCGGGAGAAATCGTGCTCGGCGGCGGTGGCGAGGAAATGGTTTAAGCGCCGCCCCTGGTCTTCTCCCGACAACGATATGAAATGGTTAAATCCGGTATGGTAGCTGACAAGATGGTCGAAAAATGGCGCGCGCCGGTAATGCAGGCCGATTCCAGCAAAGTGCTGCGCCATCGCGCCGAGGAAGAAGCCTCGATTCCAACCGCAGACGATATCGAGCAGTGGCGCCGACAGGCCGAGGAAGAGGGTTTCCAGCAGGGCCTGATCCGTGCCCGGCAAGAGACCGATGAATTAAAACAAGACCTGCTGCGCTTGATTGAGTTTTTTGAGCACCCGCTGCTAGCGCTGAACGAGGATATCGAGCATCAACTTACCCAGCTCGCGGTGGCGTTGGCGCAGCAATTGGTGAGGCGTGAACTCAAGATCGAGCCCGGAGAGATAGTCGGTCTGATTCGTGACTCGGTAAAGCTGTTACCGGGTAACACGCGCAATATTTCCATTTTGCTACATCCCGAGGACGCCCGCCTGGTGCGTGACGCACTGTCGCTGGAATCCAGCGACGACGAGCACAACTGGAAACTGGTGGAAGATCCGATGATCACGCGCGGCGGATGTCATATCAGTGCGCCGCCTTCGTCGATCAATGCCACCCTGGAAAACCGGCTGTCCGAACTCGCCGCGTCGGTACTCGGCGGCGAAAGGGAGCGGGATTGATGATTCATCCGTATTACTCATCTGGGTTGGTCGCGAAGGCGCCTGGCCGTCGCCGCAGGGGGGGTGGGTTTTGCCGGCCGTCGCACTAATCGAAAAAGCGAAGCAAGACTGGATGATCGCGCTGGCACGGGTCGGCAGCGATTCGAAACGCCATGCCCGCGCCGTAGTCGAAGGCGTTTTGACCCGTATGGTCGGGTTAACGCTGGAGGCGGTCGGCTGCCAGGCGCCGATAGGCGCCCGCTGCGATGTCATCAACTCCGATGGCGAACGCGTCGAAACCGAAGTCGTCGGATTTTCCGGCGACAGTCTGTATTTAATGCCGACATCGGAGGTGCGCGGCCTGGTGCCGAACGCGCGCGTAATACCTACCTGGCACGGCTCGGATGTGCCGGTCGGTCCCGAGTTGCTGGGTCGGGTGATCGATGGCCGCGGCCGGCCGCTGGACGCCAGAGGGGCGGTGCGTACGCGTAACAAATTCGCTTTGCAGGGCAGGGAAATCAACCCGCTGGCGCGGACTCCGATTCGCGAAGAACTCGATGTCGGCGTGCGTGCGATCAATGCGCTTTGTCCGATTGGCCGCGGCCAGCGCATGGGACTGTTTGCCGGCAGCGGTGTCGGAAAATCCGTGTTGCTGGGCATGATGACGCGTTATACCGAGGCCGATATCGTGGTCGTCGGCTTGATCGGAGAACGCGGGCGCGAGGTCAAGGAATTCGTGCAGGAAATCCTGGGTCAGCAAGGCTTGAAAAAAGCGGTCGTGCTCGCGGCGCCGGCGGATTCATCGCCGTTGATGCGTATCCACGGCGCGATGCGAGCGACCAGTATTGCCGGGTATTTCCGCGATCAGGGCAATAATGTGCTGCTGTTAATGGACTCCCTAACCCGGTTTGCCCAGGCGCAACGCGAAATCGCACTGGCTATCGGTGAACCGCCGGCAACCAAGGGTTATCCGCCGTCGGTCTTCGCGCGTTTGCCGCAGTTAGTCGAACGCGCCGGAAACGGGGCGCTGAACGCAGGGTCGATTACCGCATTTTATACGGTTTTGGTGGAAGGGGACGATCATGCCGACCCGATCGCCGACGCCGCGCGCGCCATACTGGACGGGCATATTGTGCTGTCGCGGCAGTTGGCGGAAACCGGGGTTTATCCGGCGATCGATATCGAGGCTTCGATCAGTCGCCTGACACCGCAGATTACCACCTCCGAGCACATGGGTATGACGCAGAATTTCAGGGGGATTTACAGCCTTTACCAGCAAAATCGCGATTTGATTAGCGTGGGCGCTTACCAGCCGGGAAGCGACCCGTCCATCGACCGGGCGGTGCGCATGCATCCACAGATGATCGATTTCATCGGCCAGGATATGGACCAGTCGGTCGATTTCGCCAGCAGCCGCGAACAATTGGCTGCGGTCCTCAGTCTGGCCGCAGCAAATACTCCGCCGGCGGCGGCCGATCCGCAGCCGGTGCCGGACTCGGGTCAGGGGTAAAGGTAGATCATGACTAGAACCCAGCGTCTCGGACCGGTAGTGCAGCATACCGATAAAAAGCAGCAACGCGCCTTGCAGGAATTCGCGCAAAGCCGGGCGGTGCTCGACGACGAGCAAACCCGGTTGACGCAGTTGCAGGATTACAAACTCGATTACCTGCATAAGAAAAAATACGATATCGGCGTCTTCACGCCGATAGAATTGCAAGAGTTCAACCGCTTCATGCAGCAGCTCGATCAAACCATCGAGCGTCAGATGGAAGTAATCGCACTGCGCCAGCAGGAACTGGAACACAAACGCCAGCTGTGGACGGCAACGCGAATCGATTCGAAGAAGATGCACAAGGTCGTGGAAAAAATGCAACAACAGGAGTTTGTCGAACAGGAACGCAAGGAACAGAAAGCGCTGGATGAATTTACCCAGCGTAACAACAAACCGCGTTGAGCCGGGATGGACAAACTGGCACGGTAGATGCATTCATTACAGGCAATAGCCGGCCATGGCGTCGCGCAACTGGTATTGACTGGATGACTACATGAACATATTGCTCAGCGATATACCCCCCCTGACTTCGGACCTGCAGGAATTAACCGAAGTAGCGCGGGTCGATGGCGCCAGCTTTACCCGCTTGCTGCATCAACAACTTTCGATTGATGCCGATAGTAGCGCTCAGGCTATTGATTTTAAGGACTTTTATCGGAGCTTCCCCGAGGGCGCCGAAATCCCGGTTTCGGTCCCTGCCAGCCCTGCGAATGTGGCTTGGACAGCCTTCCCGCCGCAACAGCAAGTCCGGATAACCAGCGTCGCCGATCCGCTTGCGGCGCCCCCGGCCGAGAGCGCCGCGACCCTGCCGAATCAAGCGCTATCGATCAGGCTGGTGAAGGCCCAAATGCCGAGCGTGACGGGTGATCAATTGCCCACGGGCGGAAATTCATTGCCGGTCGGCGATAGCGACGGATTGTTATCGGTAAAGCGGGAAATCAAACCGGGGGCGGCGCTGCAGCATCCCATTGCGGCAGCGGTTAGCGTCGAGTTGGGCGTCGCCGAAGCCGCGCCCGATTCGGTTCGCCTGGCAGTGACGCCGGCGCCCGCCACGAATCCCGGCGCCGCCAGCGGCCGCGCGACTGTCGAGATACCGGCCCACAAGACCCCTGCAAGGAATACACTGCCCGCGGCGGCCCAAGTCGTCGGCCTGCGGCAGCCGCCCGCTGCCGGGCTTGTGCACGGCAAGCCCGGCGACGCTGCCGGCGTCAGACGCGATGCCATTGTCGACCGCCTGATTCCGAGCGCGACCGCCGGCCTGGTTACGCCAGCGCGTTCCGAACTCCCCGGGGACGCCCTGCCGAGACCGGCGGGATTGAGCCCGAGCCCTGCGAACGTCCTGCCGCCGGGCGTTATCCTGCCTCGGGAATCGGGGTCTAAAGAATTCAGTTTGCCGCGCTTGCCGTCGGTTACCCCGAGCGCGGCAGTGAAGACCGCCGCCATCGGCGGGTCGCCGCCGGCAGCGGCAGCCGGCGCTGTCGGAGAAATCGTCGCCATACCCGAGGTATTCAAAATTTCGATGCCGCCGCCAAATCCCGCAACCGAGGCAGCCGTTGCGGAAATTAGCGTGAATCGAAGCCTTGAATTACCCGCGCAAGTTTCGGCTAACCAGGTGCAGCCGGCGCTCGCGGCGTTATCCGCCGGCGGGCAGGGTCCCGTTTCGGCCGGTGTCGCACCCGCCATGGCGGCCGTCCATAGTGCCTTGCCGGTCCCGCTAGATGCCCTGAATCCGGCGCGGGCCGCGGATGCCGCCGAGTGGGGTGACGATCTGGGGCAGCGGGTCAACTGGATGATCAACCAAAAGCAAAACAGCGCCACCATTCGTCTCGATCCGCCGCTGCTAGGCAAACTCGATGTGCAGGTAAAAATGGCGGATGACGCGACCCTGATTACGATCCAGGCCCAGCATGCCCAAACCCGCGATCTGATCGAAACCGCTGCAGTGCGTTTACGGGATTTCCTGCAGGAGAGTGGCTATCAAAATGTTAACGTCGATGTCTCGCAGCGTCAGGATCAGCAACCGCAACGCGCCCAGACGTCCCTCGACGATGGCACCGGCGAGGCTGAGAAATCGATGATGGAGCAGGAGCAGGATGCAACGCAGCAGTCTTCGACCCGCGCATTCATTGGCGATGGCTTGTTGGATATCTTCGCCTGATTACCCCATTGTTGCGGCGTACGCGCCGCAAGCTTTTTAAAACCCCTTGAGAAGTGCCGGGCAAGAACCTCGATATTTTCATGCCAGTGGAAGAATTGTGGCGAGATTTTCGGCCTGAATCCAACCTTCCCAAGGTTTGGATTCCCAGGCTTAGACCGATCACTCGGCACTGAGCTGCATATTGCATGCAGGGAACGGGAACGAGCAGTCGGAAAATTGGCTAGGTCATCCGAGTCCGGCCGTCAAAAATCTGCCTACTTACCAGGCTGTTTAACTAAGCGCTTGATAATAATAGATTTAAATTATTGGCACAGGAATTGCTCCGTCTTGAGTATCTAGATTCAGCTAGGGGAAGCAACATGGCGGAAGAAAACCAGGAAGCAGCGGAAGAGGCGGCGGCCGGCGGTAGCAACAAGAAAATGATTTTTATAATCGTCGGCGCGCTGCTGCTGATCGGCGGTTCGATCGGCGGCACGCTGCTGATTGTCGGGGGCGGCGACGATAGCGCCGCGGCGGAAGTCGAAGCGGAAGTCGCGCCAAGCCGTGACGATCCGAGCTATATCGATTTGAAGCCTGCTTTTACGGTTAACCTGGCGCCTGAGGATTCGGTCGGTTTCCTGCAGATATCGATGCAGGTCCTGACTTTTAACGACGAGGTCGCCAAGGATCTGGAAAAACACAAGCCGCTGATCCGCAACAACCTCCTGGTTTTATTCGGCCAGCAGAAATCGGTTGAACTGCGCGCGCCCGAGGGCAAGGAACAGCTGCAAAAATCGGCCCTGGAAGCGGTACAGACGGTTGTCAACGAGCATGGTTCCGGCGGCGAAGTCGACAACGTATTCTTTACCAGCTTCGTAATGCAATAGGGGACGGGCTTGAGCACCGATATTCTCAGTCAGGACGAAGTCGACGCCTTGTTAGGCGGTGTCGATGACGGCGCTATCGATACCTCGGCCGAAGACCGGGAGTTGGATGGCGAAGCCCGGCCGTTCGACTTCAACGATCAGGAGCGCATCGTCCGGGGGCGTCTACCGACCTTGGAGATGATTAACGATCGCTTTGCGCGTTACTTTCGGGTCAGCTTTTTCAACCTGCTGCGCATCTCGCCGGAAATCTCGGTCAGCGGCATCGAGATGATCAAGTTTTCCGAATACATAAATACGATGGCTGCGCCGACCAGTATGAGTCTGCTTAAAATGGCGCCGCTGCGCGGTACCGGGATGATAGTGCTCGATCCTAAATTGGTTTTCATTCTGGTGGATAATTTTTTCGGTGGCAATGGCAAGATTCAAGCCGAGATCGAGGACCGTGAATTCACCAGCACCGAACTGAGAGTCATCCAGAAGGTGGTGCAGATGTGTTTCATCGACCTGGTGAAAGCCTGGCAGCCGGTAATGGCGGTGGAGTACAGCTACCATAGTCACGAAATCAATCCGCAGATGGCAAACATCGTCAGTCCCTCCGAGGTAATCGTGGTATCCAGTTTTAGCCTCGAGCTAGACGGCGGCGGCGGCGATCTGCAAGTGGTTTTTCCCTACTCGATGATCGAACCGATCCGCACCCTACTCGATGCGGGCGTGCAAAGCGATCATGGCGACCTCGATCAGCGCTGGTCGATTTTACTCAAGGAAGAGTTGATGCACGCCAGGATAAATTTACAGGCGCTGTTTGTCGAAAAGCAGTTGCCGGTATCCGATCTGATCAATTTCAAGGCCGGCGACATCATTCCCATCGAAATGCCCGAGCAAGTGTTGCTGCTCGCCGAGGAGATGCCGATCATTCGCGGCCAGTATGGCGAGCACCAGGGTAATACCGCGGTTAAGGTCGAGGATATCGTCAAAATCTACGATCCCGAAAACGAAGACATTAAAAGCGCTATCGCGCAGCCCGAATAGTCTGCAGGAGACCGATATGAGTACCGAAACAGAAGAAGCCGTGGATCAGGATGCGCTGGCGGAGGAATTGTCGGCAGCCACCGAAGGGCAGTCTGACGCGGATTCCGACGGCGCAGCCGGGGCGGACGCCGACGACGGCTTTCAGCAGGTCGACGCTAAGCAATTAAGTGCAAGTTCGAATCCCGGGTCGGGCGAGGTCAAGCTCGATGTGATTCTCGACATTCCGGTCACCATTGCGATGGAAATCGGACGTACTCAGATCAGTATTCGCAATCTGTTACAGCTCAACCAGGGTTCGATCGTCGAGCTCGATCGGCTCGCCGGTGAGCCGATGAATGTCCTGGTCAACGGCACTCTGGTGGCGCACGGCGAAGTGGTCGTGGTCAATGAAAAATTCGGGATTCGGTTAACCGACGTCATCAGCCCGGCCGAACGGATCAAGAATCTACGCTAATGCGCGTGTTGCTACTGCCAGTGATTTTATTTTCAGGTGCGCTGCAGGCCCAGGCCGAAATCCAGCTCGATACTCCGCTGGAACCGATTTCGTCGCCTTACTTGTTAAAGCTGACCGGCGGCCTGCTGCTGATCGTAGCCCTGATTTTTTTACTGGCCTGGCTGGTGAAAAAATTTAATCTCAACCAGCAGTCGCATAACGACCTGATCAAGATTATTGCCGGGATTTCGATCGGCACCCGCGATCGCATCGTATTACTTCAAATCGGCGACGAGCAAATCCTGGTCGGATTAACCCCGGGGCGCATCGCCAAGCTGCATACCCTGTCGCAACCGCTGGAAGCATCCGGAGAGCAGGCGCTTGCCGGATCCTTCGCCAGCAAAATCAATCGCCTGATGGGTGACCGGGGCAATTCATGAAATACCTGGTCGCCCTCTGCCTGATGATGCTAATCCCCGAGGCGCAGGCGCAATCGGTCGGAATTCCGGCGATTCCGGTCGATGCGGGCAACGGTACCGATCAGACCTATAGTGTAACCCTCGAAATCCTGGCGCTGATGACGATGTTGACGTTATTGCCGGCGATTTTGCTGATGATGACTTCATTTACCCGCATCATTATTGTGTTGTCTATATTGCGTCAGGCGCTTGGCACCGCGCAAACGCCTTCCAACCAGATCATTCTGGGGCTGGCCCTGTTTTTGACCCTGTTTGTCATGTCCCCGGTATTCGACCAGGTCTACCTGCTCGCGATTCGGCCATATCTAGATGGTTCGCTGTCGGCGCTGGATGCAATGCGGGCGGCCACCGATCCCTTCAAGACCTTTATGTTGGCGCAGACGCGCGAGACCGATATCCGCATGTTTGCCGATATCGCCGGGGTTAGCGAGATCGAGTCTCCGGCAAAAACGCCGCTCACCTTGTTGATGCCCGCCTTTGTGACCAGCGAGCTGAAAACGGCGTTTCAGATCGGCTTTCTGATTTTCATTCCCTTCGTCGTTATCGACCTGGTGGTCGCCAGCGTACTGATGTCGATGGGTATGATGATGCTGTCGCCGATGATTGTTTCGCTGCCGTTCAAATTGATGCTGTTCGTATTGGTCGACGGTTGGGCCTTGATCATGGGAACGCTGGCGTCGAGCTTCCTGGTAGGGGCCTGAGATGACGCCCGATATGGTAATCGATCTGTCGCAGCAGGCGCTTTATTTGATAGCGATGATCGCGGCGCCGATGTTGCTGTCGGCGCTGGGCATCGGTTTGTTGATCGGTATGTTCCAGGCCGCGACCTCGATCAATGAGCAGACGCTGAGCTTTATTCCCAAGCTCATGATCCTGCTGCTGTCGATTTTAATCGCCGGACCCTGGATGCTTAACCTATTGCTGGGTTTCACGCGACGCCTGTATCTCGGGATTCCCGCTCTTATCGGGTGACCGGATGGATTTTGATTTCGCCCAGGCCACGGCATTCGTCGGCACCCTGATCTGGCCCATGATGCGAATCGGTTCGATGCTGCTGGCAATGCCGGTAATCGGTACCCGCCTGGTGCCGATCCGGGTCAAGATCATCATCACCCTGGTGCTGTCGGTGCTGGTGGTTCCCCTGTTGCCAGCCTTGCCGCAGGTGGAGGCGCTTTCGCTGGCGGGGGTTTTTATTTCAGCGCAACAAATTCTGATCGGATTGTCGATAGGTTTCACGCTACAACTGGTGTTTGGCGCCTTGATGATCGCCGGTGAAGCAATCGCCATGAGCATGGGCCTCGGCTTCGCTTCGATGGTCGATCCCACTAACGGGGTCAACGTGCCGGTGATATCGCAGTTCTTGATCATTATCGGTACCTTGCTGTTTCTTGCGCTGGGCGGGCACCTGATGCTAATCCAGCTGGTCGTGAGCAGTTTCGAAACCATGCCGATATCGCCCACCGGCGTCGGTCGGGACAGTTTTTGGGCCCTGTTTGCCTGGGGTAGTCAAATGTTTATCGGCGCCTTATGGGTAGCTATCCCGGCCTTGATCTCGATGTTGGTAATCACGCTGTCGATGGGTGTCATGACCCGCGCCGCGCCGCAGCTGAATATATTTTCCGTCGGCTTTCCGGTCACCATGTTCATGGGTTTCGTTATCCTGTTGCTGGTGTTGCCGGGATTCTTGCCGCGTATCAATCAGATGATGCTGCAGGCGATGCAGCTGTCGCAATCCATAGTGACTCCGTAAGGACGCTCCGCGATGGCAAACGAAAGCGACTCCGGTCAGGAAAAAACCGAACAACCGACCCCGAAGAAACTTCGCGACGCGAAGAAAAAGGGGCAGGTTCCGCGTTCCAAGGAACTCAATAGCATGACCGTCATGGTATTCGGTGCGCTCGGTTTGCTGTTCATGGGCTCGCACATGATTGCCGATATTTCGGGCTTCATGGCACAGGGCTTTAGCCTCTCGCGAGACGATGTATTTTCTCGGCAAGCCTTGCTGGAACGCCTGGCGCTCACGGTATCCGACGCCCTGGCCGCCATCGGCCCGTTCATGATTTTGATGACCGTGATCGCAATTTTCACGCCGCTGGCGATCGGCGGTTGGGCCTTCAGCCTCGAAGCCCTGGCCTTCAAAACCGACCGTATCAATCCGCTCAACGGATTCAAGCGCATGTTTTCCTCCAAGGGCTTGATGGAATTGATCAAGGCGATGGCCAAGTTTCTGGTGGTATCGGCAGTCGCTGTGGCTTTTCTGTGGGGCAAGGCCGACGAATTTTTGGGTCTGGGCACCCAGTCGCTGGCGCTGGCGCTACAAAACGGCGCCTGGCTGATCGGCACCAGTTTCCTGGTAGTTTCGTCGACGCTGATTCTAATCGCCGCGATCGACGTGCCATTCCAACTGTGGGATCACTCGCAAAAACTGAAAATGACGCTGCAGGAAGTGCGCGACGAAATGAAAGACACCGAAGGCAAACCCGAAGTCAAATCCAGGGTGCGCCAGGTGCAGCAGGAAATGGCGCAACGCCGCATGATGGAAGCGGTGCCCGAAGCCGACGTCATTATCACCAACCCGACGCATTACGCGATAGCGCTGAAATACGACCACGACAACATGGCGGCCCCGCTGGTGCTGGCGATGGGCAAGGATTTGATCGCGCTCAAAATCAGGGAAATCGCCGCCTTCCACGATATAGAAATTTTCGAAGCGCCGCCGTTGGCGCGCGCCCTCTACGCCACTTGCAAGATCGACCAGCAAATCCCGTCGCATCTCTATTTCGCGGTGGCCCAGGTGCTCGCCTTCGTATTTCAGCTGCGCATCTCGCGCGAATACGGCAGCGAGGCTCCGGAACGACCCGAGCCCTATATGCCAACCGATGAAGAAGCTTGACCGAGGAGTCGAATAAATGACCGGAGAAACATTAAGCGCGCAACTCAGGAGCTTTAATCCCCAGGGGCTGGGCGCACCCTTAATCGTCATCAACTGGTGCTGGCTTATTGCGGCACCGGGCAAAAGGTACCGCAAGACCTGGAGCCGGCCAAGAGTCATCGTCTGATCAGCCGGGCGGTGGCGCTGATGCAGCAATTCGGCGAGCATTTCGATCAGGAGGCGCTGGCAATGCGTTACAACCATATCATTAACAAGAACCGGGCATAGGTGACGAAGCAATGGATCAGGCGCAAGGTATAAGACAAATGAAGGCTCAACACCCGGTGCGGGTGATTGCGGTGACCAGCGGCAAGGGCGGTGTCGGTAAAAGCAATGTCACCATCAATCTCGCGGTATCCCTGGCCCAGTCCGGCGAGTCGGTCATGGTGATGGATGCCGACATGGGTCTGGCCAATATCGACGTGTTGCTCGGCTTGAGTCCCGGACTCAATCTATCGCATGTCATTAACGGTGAATGTTCACTCGAAGAAACCATTATCGAAGGACCGGCCGGGATCAAGATCGTGCCTGCGTCTTCGGGCGTCGCGGCGATGTCGGATTTGACGCCGGCGCAAAACGCGGGCGTGATTCGCTCGTTTTCCGAATTGACCGAACCGGTGGATACGTTGTTAATCGATACCGCCGCCGGTTTATCCGACAGCGTCGTCAGTTACACGCGCGCCGCGCGTGAAGTCATCGTCGTGGTCTGCGACGAGCCGGCGTCGATTACCGACGCCTACGCCATGATTAAAGTCATGCACCGCGATTACGGCGTCGAACGCTTTCACGTGCTGGCCAACCAGGCGCAGGGGGCTAGCCAGGGTCGGGAGCTTTATAAAAAACTGGCGCGGGTGTCGGAGCGGTTTCTCGAAGTTACATTGGACTACCTCGGCTGTATTCCCTACGACGACTGTCTCAAAAAGGCCGTGCAAAAGCAGAAATCGGTGGTTGATGCTTTCCCTCGCAGTCAGTCGACGACCGCGTTCAAGCAGATCGCAAAGAAAACTCAAGCCTGGCCGACGCCGACTTCCATGGAAGGACATCTCGAATTTTTCATCGAGCGGCTGGTTAATTTTAGTGCGCAGGATGAGCGCCTGTGAACGGACATGCGATGTATGCCGAAGTCGAGAATCTGGGTGAGAAAGACCAGATCGTTCGGCATGCCTCGCTGGTAAAACGAATCGCATATCATCTGCTTAACCGTTTACCGCCGACAGTGCAAATCGATGACTTGATTCAGGCCGGAATGGTCGGACTACTCGAGGCCGCGGGTAACTTCAATCCCGAAATGGGCGCCAGTTTCGAAACCTTCGCCGGAATCCGTATTCGCGGTTCCATGATCGATGAAATCCGTCGTTCCGACTGGACCCCGCGCTCGGTGCATCGCAAGTTCCGCTCGGTATCCGACGCAATTCGAAAGATTGAAAACGAAACCGGCCAGGACGCGAACGACAGCGACGTTGCGCAGGCGCTCGGAATCAGCCTCAGCGAGTACCACCAGCTCTTGATCGACTCGTCATCGTCGCGAATCTACAGCATCGATACGATGGAGGAAAACACCCAGGATGCCGCAATTCCGAGTTCCTCCGAGAAAACGCCGGGGGAAGCCTTCAGTAGTGACGAATACCAGCGACAGCTTGCTGAAAGTATTCGCCAACTGCCTGACAAAGAGCAACTGGTAATGTCGCTTTACTACGACGACGAACTCAATTTTCGCGAAATCGGAGAAATTCTCGAAGTAACGGAATCGCGTATTTGCCAGCTGCATGGCCAGGCGATACTGCGGATTAAGTCGCGCATGTCGGAATGGAGTAAACATGGTTGAAGCGCGCAACGGCTCCGGCTGCGGGCAAGTTGCGTGAATCGACCTCAAATACGGCCCCCTTACCACAGCGGGCGCCCGCATCGTCAGGCCATCGGATACACCGCCGTCGCAGCGGCCTAGTCGGGAGGTCGGTTGCATGAACAAGAAAATGAAAATTCTGATCGTTGACGATTTTTCAACCATGCGGCGAATTATCAAAAAATTGTTACGGGATCTCGGCTTCCACAATACTTCCGAGGCGGATGATGGGCAGACCGCCTTACCGATGCTCAAATCGGGAGAGTACGATTTTCTGGTTACCGACTGGAACATGCCCGGCATGGACGGCTTGACCCTGCTCAAGACGGTGCGTTCAGACGCCGAACTTCGCGACCTGCCGGTCTTGATGATTACCGCCGAGGCCAAGCGCGAACAAATCGTCTTAGCCGCCGAAGCCGGCGTCAGCGGTTACGTCGTCAAACCCTGTACCTCGCTGACGCTGAAACATAAAATCGAAACTATTTTCTGCGGTCTAAAGGATTTGCCCGGGTCTCTGCGTTAACCGCCGGGCGCTCGACCGATGTCGTCGTTTATCGGTAGAGGGCCAATCGGGTTGCACCGTGGGCGGCAGCCGTGGCTCCGATCCGTGGACGCCACCCCGATTCGAGCGCTCGGCAGGTTTACTTTTGCCGCAACCGGCCGATACCGGAAATAGGAACATTCGGAGTCACCGTGAAACAAGCATCGGCTATCGAACCGCCAACTCAACAGCAATCTGCCGCTGTTTACAATACCGCAGCTTACCGCGAAGCAGTCCGCGTTAGTGCCGCGGCCGCCGGTATGGGAGGCGGTTGCAATGGCCGATGACCCGCTCATTAAATCAGTCAAACAAACCGCACGGGTGCGTGACGCGTTGAAAAAACCCGAAGCGGGCAAAAAGCCGAAACAACAACATCAAAGGCGGAACCGTCGCAAGAAGGATTCGAAAAGAATCATCGATACATACGCCTAGTTGCCGATTACTCTATCTGTGGACTATTTGCGGGCGATCAACGAGCTTTCCGGTTGTTGCGCAGCGATCGAGCCGTCGTTCTGTACGACCGTCGTCCGGCTGAATGAGTCGAAGGTTTTACTTATTGTGAAATCCTGAACTTGCGGCTTGTTGACAAATCTATAATCTAGCCGCGTCACGAACATACTCGGTGCAGTTAAACAAGCTATCTCGATGCAAAAAAATTACCTGCCAAGCTTAAGCTGCTATTTCAACGCCCTGTTGCTGTTGTTTTGCAGCGCGAATTTTACGGTCAATGCGGACGATTCGGTTGATTTTGCCGTCATTCAAAAACAGGCCGGCTTCGCCGCCGCGGCCTATCAGCGGGAACAGCGGCTACGCGTCCTGATCGAGGCGCAAAACTATAAACTCGGGTTTCAGCATACTATCCCGGATCTTCAGATGTCGTTTTACCTCGCTACCGACGATTCGAGCAAAACGCAAGTAATTGCGGTGCGCGGCACTTCCAACGTCGAGAACGTAATGCTCGATATAGCGTTCAAACTACTGCGAGACGAAAAAACGGGAATACACCTGCACGAAGGATTTTCTTTCGCGGCCCGACGAATTTATGCGGAGTTGCAACCCTGGTTGAAGCCAGACTATAAAATTCGCGCTACCGGACACAGCCTGGGCGGTGCGGTCGCCTTGATACTGGCAGTTTACCTGGATGCCGATCGCTTCAAGATCGAACAGGTGGTTACTTTTGGCCAGCCCAAGGTCACCAATTTACGTGGCGCGCAGCAAATTCAACACCTCGATGTGATGCGCGTCGTGACCCCCGACGACCTGGTGCCGCTGGTGCCGCCTTTCGATCCGCTGGATCTCAGGAATCTTGATATTTACTGGCATGCGGGTCAGGAAGTCGTGCTGCTGGACGACAATCAGTACGCGCTACTCGAGGGCGCCGATAGCATGTTGCGGGCGACCCGGTTTACTCAGCAGGCGCCGAATGAAAACAACCTGAAAAACCACCATATGCAGTTTTATCTAGAGCGGGTCAGCGCCAAAATGAATTCGCCGGAACGGGTGCCTTATCGCAACAATTTCAATTTATTCAACCTGTTTGGCAAGGATCGGGGAAGTTGAGCCAGCGCGATAGGCGCGTAAGATGATTTATTTTAAGTCCCGGGTTAGCGGATTTCGTCCGTCGGCAATTGCTCCAACTGTGCTTGCGAATGCATTTCGATGTCGTCCATGAAGTCCTTGTGCTTGCCGGAGAGGCGGTAGGCAAAGCTTAGAATTTCAGCGATGACGACAAATAGCGCTTCCGGGATATGCTCACCGAGATCGATCTGGTCGAGTACCAGCGCCAGATTCTTGTCCAGGTGTATCGGCACATTGGCTTCCTGCGCCATTTTTAAAATTTGATTGGCAAGCTCATCCTGTCCCTTGGCGGTAACTTGCGGCGCCTGCTCACCGTCATACTCGAGTGCAATCGCGAATTTAGGCAATTTGTTCATGCTCAAACTTTTATGTCGATCAGGGCTTCGGAATAATTGACCGCGGACCGGGGCCGGGCCGGCGCCGGCTCGCCCAGGAAGCTGTGAAACTCGCCAGGGTTAAACCCGGCACGGGATAATTGCTGCCGCAGCTGCGGTAATTCCGCCTCGATACGATCACGAGTTAGCGCTTGTTCGGCGAAAAAGCTGGCCGCTATGGCGCAGCCCTCGAGGACCAGATGACAGCCTATGGGGCCTAACCCGGCTAACTCGAAACTGAGCCTGATATCCCAGCTTTTTTCTTCTTCTTCCAGTGCCTGGCTGCGTTGCGCGAGGTCGATGTAAAGCGGCTTCGTATCCTCGCCTTCGGTAAAAGGTATTGCGATGCCGAGTGCAAGCGGCTGCTGCGTTTCCTGTTGCAGTCCGAGATTAGCCCGCTGTAGCAGGTTTTGCGAAAGAATTTGTTCGATCAGTTTGAGCCCCTCTCTGGAATGCAGCAATAATGCTTCCGCGGCCTGGCCCCGGTTTGCGGGTGAGTCGGCGCCTGCCTGCGCTGCGGTAGATTGTTGCTGTGCCTGAGAGGATTCGCGGCCCGTGCCGGCAGCTGCGCCAAACTGCTTCAACAGCGTGAAAATATCCGCTTGTGCGGTCGACGAAGCCGCGGATCCGGACGGATATATCAGGCGCGCAAATTCGAGCCATTTTTTTATCTGACTCGCATCGATGTCGGGAAACCGGGTTACCAGCTGCAGCAGCGGCTGCAGCGCCTGGGTCAGCGCCGTACTCGCCCCTGCTGTCTCGACCGAAGCCGCCGTAGCCCGAGCCGAGCCGGGCGCCGGTGCAATCCCGACCGAATTGGATCCCTCGACGGCTGCCGCCGGTGCTGGACTGGTTGAGTTGCCGGCATTGGTGCGCGCGGCAACTAATTGACCGGGTTTATCGGCGTTCGCGGCGACGCGGATAGTGGCCCCGGTGGCTATGGGTTTCGTTGACGGCTGCACCGGCGTTGCCGGAATCCGGCGGCCGGGAAGTCGGGCGGGGACTGACTCGCCCGAAACGCCCATGCCCGGCTTCGCACCCCGGCGCGTACCGAGCGCTGCTGTTTGGTTGGCAGCCGCTGCGACCCTCGGAGTGCCGGGCAGGGGTTGTGCCGATAACGGCCGCGCAGTTGGGGCCGGCTGGCGCGATCGAGCGATTCTCTCCCCTAGTAACGGTGGGGTTAATGTCGGCGAGGTATTTGCTTGGCGGTTAACGCCGGGTCTGGTTAGCGCCGGGTCGAGCGAATCCGGCTTGTTTACTGCCGCATCGGTTGTTACCTTGGCGTGTGGCGCCGGTATCGAATTTTCCGGGCGCGGTTGCAGGGGTGATGTGGGCTGCCGAGCCGCCGCTTGCGCCGGAGTTACGACGTTGTAACTGATCAGCTCGAGTAGTTTGACCAGGCTCGAGCTCCTGTTATCGGTCTGCTGCGGTAGCAGCTGTTTTAGAATAGCCTTGTAAATCGACTTGCTGTCGACCCGCGAAATTTCGACGCCGTGGTCCCTGTCGTTGCGCCGTAGGCTCAATAATTGATTTTTGGCCAGCGTTAGCTGGCGAGGCAGTTTCAGAAGCCGATCGGCGAGCTGGATTTCAGCCTGTTGTGCGATGATCCGAACAACTCGGGCCAGCCGCGGCTGATTCGGCACCAATGCGCGCGCGAGCTCGGGATTCTGCCGGCTATCGAGGACGATCGGTTTTTCGGTTCGAGGGCTGGCTTTCAGTACCGGTTGCCCGGCGCTGTCGTCGAGCCGCAAGATGAGTCGGTCGCCCGGTTTATAGCTGAGGCTGTTTGCGGTCAGAATTTCGCCGAGGCGACTGGACAGCAACAGTTGCTTCCCTTGCAACTGTTTCACGACCTCGGCTTCCACGGTACCCGCCGCCTTGAGTTGGGCCAGCAGGTCGCCTGGCGAAACCACAGGTTTTGTCGGCGGCAATTCACTGGAAATTTTGATGTCCATATGGGCAATTTTTGTCCGCTGTGGGTAGATTCTGTTGAAAAACTCTCGATTATGACTCGGCCATGAGATAATCGAGTTCGGTATCCACTTCATTAGGAAGTCTCCCATGATGGGACAACTACCGGCGCAGCAGAACGCATTGTTTTACGAGTTT
>Ga0209122_1000165_pt1 | contig 19556 bp, 8 predicted proteins | sample OlaalgELextract2_2_FD_187375 | JGI IMG/M metagenome (GOLD analysis project Ga0209122, IMG submission 187375) | Olavius algarvensis symbiont microbial communities from Tuscany, Italy - Type A ELBA extract 2 (SPAdes) (version 2) | ecosystem: Host-associated > Annelida > Digestive system >...
AAATTACTGGATTTGGAAAGAAAATTTACGGGTTGTTGCCTAGTAATATTACTAGGTTTATACGGAGATGATGCCGTGTCTCACGGCATACTGGACCAATTCGGCACTGGTTTTAATGTTGAGCTGTTGCATCATGCGGTACTTGTGGAATTCTAAGGTCCTTGTCGAGAGATCCAAAATGGATGCAATTTCCTTAGCAGACTTGCCTTCGGCCGGTAGCCTCCCGAATCGTAGCTGCTTGTCGAGTTCTGCGTAAACTCAGGGACATTGACTGAGTTGACTAATTAACTCTCCCCTTATAGTTTGTCGATGTGGTGATTTCAAATCGAGTTTCTTGGCAGCTCATAGTAAAGATTCGGGCCCAGAGGACCCGGCTTTGAATTCACCCCAGAGGGGTGGAGTTTACCTCAGACTCCCAATGGAATAATGGAATGGTGGAATAATGGAATATTGGGAATACAAAGCGGATGGCGGTCTGATTTTACAAACTGATCCGTGCCATCGTTATAAAAATAGATCCCGTGGCACTAAACCCAGCATTCCAGTATTCCATTATTCCATCATTCCGCCCCCGATTGCAGCAGGTTCACGGCATAGCCGATTGGCTCTGACCTGGCCCAGAGGACCAGGTTTTCTGCGACCAAATAAAGCAACCCCAAATGTCTTTAAGACTGCATTCGCTATCCGAGTTCAATGATACCTGGGAGACATGACGAAAATCCCGGTGCTGTCCAACCGAGTTCGACTTAGAACCGTTTGATGTCGTATCATACCTAAACACATACTACTAAATTTGCTAATTAAACTGCACAAGTTATTCAACTTAGTCAACAACGTCCCCAAATTAACACGAACTGGTTAATAGCGTCCCAAACCGAAAACCCCGTGAAGGGCGCGCGAGAGTATCGCTGCCTCAGAGCCCTTTTGAATTCAACCTAGGTTGTGCGGTTCAGGGTTCAACGTTCAGGGTTTAAAACCTCCAACCATTTTATTTTTAAGAGGATTTTATCAACAGTAGGTTCACAAAGCCGTTTCACCCAATGGGTGAAAGTGGCCAATCCAAACTGTTGAGTGTAAAGTTAAAAAGATCAGCCTTTTATAAACTTTGAACCTTGAACCCTGAACCTAGAACCGATCACTTTAGGTTCAAGCATGCACTTTATCTGCTAGGGACTTTAACCCGAAAAAAGATGCTGTAAAGCGCCGGCACATAGTTTAGCGTAAATAAACTGCCGATACCCAGACCGAAGAACATGACAGATGCCATGCCGTAAAAAAGCGGGTCGCGGTTGATGATCAGCGGCGAGAAGCCCAGCATGGTTGTCGAAACCGAGAGCAGGATCGGTCTGAATCGGCTGACGGCCGAATTGATCACTGCATCATAGGGTGTTTGCCCATCGCGCCGGTTCTCCTCAATTTTATCGATCATGACGATGCCGTTGTTCACAATGGATCCGGCCAGGGCCAATAGCCCGAGGATGACCATAAAACCAAAATCAGCCTGCATGGCCATCAGGCCGACCACTGAACCGACGATGACCAGCGGCATCGTCAGGATAATGATGGCGGCTCGCCGAATCGAGTTAAACTGCCATACCAGCAAAAACACAATCCCGCCAAAACACGGCAGCATCCATTTCGCCAGATTCTTCTGGGCCTTGGCCGCATCTTCCAGTTCGCCGCCGACTGCCCAGTGGTGGTTCTTCGGAAATTCCATTTCGTTCAGGGTCGGCTGAAGGGCTGCGAAGACCTCGGAAGCCTTCAGCACCTGGTTTTTGGCGCTGACGGTTATGGTGCGCTCCTGATCGTAGCGCACGATTCGATTCAGTTCCCCGACGGCATACACATCAGCAACCTGGCTGAGTGGTACGCTGTCACCGGATTCCGTGCGAATACCGAGCGTGCGCAGGCTCTCGGGGGAATCCCTTTCAGCCTCGATCCCGCGCCCGACGATGGGAATCTCAACATTGCCCTGCTGGTAATTGGTGGTCGTCAAACCGTCGACGAAAAAGGCCAGGGTATCGGCCACATCCTCCGAAGTCACCCCGGCACGGCGGGCGCGGGACTGATCGACATCCGCCTTGACCGTAAACACCCGATTGTTCCAATCCTGTTTGATATCGATCGTGCCGGGGATCTTCCGGAGCCCCGCCATCAATTGTTCGGCTTGCTTCTGCAGCTCCCCGGTATCGGGACCGCTGAGGCGGATTTCCATCAGGCCGGTTTCACTGCCGCCCAGCCACATGGCCTTAACCCGGCCACGGACATTGGGGAAATTTTCTAGCAGGTATTGTCCCGTGCGCTGGACCAGTTCGGGTACCTGTTCACCGGTCTCGGTATTGACGATTAAAAATCCGACGAACGGATCCGGGTCCACCGGCGCCAGTGAAAGGAAAAAACGCGGCCCGCCGTTTCCTACATAGGCAATTGTTCCGGTGATTTCCGGGTTTTCTTGTTTATCCTGCAGCCAGGCACTGAATTTTCTCACGGTCCTGTCGGTTTCCTCGATGCGCGTTCCGGCGGGCAGGTCGAGATAAATCAAATACTGGTTTCTGTCTCCGCCCGGAAAAAAGGCCTGCGGTATAAACGTCATCGCGTATACGGCGGCGGCAAACACGCCGCCCGTCAGGACCAGCACCGGAAACCGAAAGCGCAGGGATAATTTCAGGATCCCGCGATAGAACTGGTAGAATTTTCCCTGGTACGGATCGCTCGCCGGTTGTTTATTACCGCCGCCGGCCGGTTTGGTCTTTAAAAACCAGTAACACATGCTGGTGGAGGAAAACATGGAGAAAAACCACGATCCCATGAGCAAAATAATCATCACCGAACCCAGCGAGGAGGTGTAATCACCGGTTGAACCAATTTGAAGCAGAATCGGTCCGAAGGCGAAAACTGTCGTCAGCGTACTGGTCAGCAGGGGGACTGCCAGGGTACTGCCGGTCTTTAAAACGGCATCCTTGCGTGCCATTCCCGTTTCCATATTCACTTTAATGTCATCGGACACCACAATGGCGTTATCCACGAACATACCCAGTGCAATAATCATCGTGGCCAGGGACATTCGTTCCATATCAATCCCTAGGGCGTACATCGTCAAAACGCCGAAAAGCATGACCAGGGGGATGAATGAGCCGACAATCAAACCGGTTCTAAACCCCAGCAGCAGCATGACCACCACCAGGACGATGACCACACTTTCGATCACATTGAGCACCATGCCGCTGACGGCTTTTCTGATAAGCTCGGGCTGATAGGTGGCAAAATCGAGCGCGTACCCCCATGGAAGAGAATGCTCTATCTCCTGGACCGTGTTTTTCAACCGCTCGCCGAACTTAACGGCATCGACCCCACTGAGGATAAAGACACTTAAAACGATGGCCTGACGGCCATTGTAGTAGGCCGGATTGTAGATCGGCTCCACGTAAGCTTTTCTGATGGTTGCGATGTCGCGCAGGGGAATCGAGGACTGGGTGCCGGAAATCGGGATGAGCACCTCTCCAATCTCCTCCATGGACGTGAATCTTCCCTGGGTCTCGACGATGATTTCCACATCGTTGAGATTTATCCTGCCGCCGGGCAGAACAATGTTTTGCTCCTGCAATGTTTTGCCGATTACCGCGATATCGATTCCCAGTTGCGCGATCCTGGCGTTTGACACATCGAGATAAATGCGCTCATCCTGCACACCGGTGAGATCGACCTTCATGATCCCCTTCAGCAGGTTGAGGCGCTCTCTGATTTGACGGGCGGTTTCATGCATTTCGGCCATGGAAAATCCATCGGTCCACAACGCGATGGTAGCCACCGAGGTATCGCCGAACGTATCGTCCACCATGGGTCCGCTGGTGCCTGCCGGCAGGTCGGATTTGACATCATTCATGCGGTTGCGCAGCAGTTTCCAAGTCGCCGGAAGGTTTTCTGATGGGACTTCATCTTTGATGGTCACATGGATCAGGCTTTCGCCGACTTTGGATGTGGAATCCTTAATCTCATCGACCTCGCCCATGCTCCGGATTTTCTCTTCGATGGGCCGGGTAATCAGGCGCTCGACCTGCTCCACCGGCATGCCGGGATACTTTGCCGCCACCACGGCTTCGCGAATCGTAATGAAGGGATCTTCCAGTTTCGGCAGAGCTATAAACGCATAAATGCCGCCGACAATGACCAGTAATATGGTCATGACGACGGTACGCGAATTATTCAGGGCAAATGCGGTGATACCTTTCATATGAGGTTCCTTTTGTCTTACTGGTTATAAAGATTACGGCGATGTCGCACAAATTCTTCTCTGTACAGTTACTTTTTCGTCGTTCAAAGGTTCAGGGTTCAACGTTCAGGGTTTAAGGCAAGGGAGGCAATAAGACCGCGATATCCTAATTTACCCAGAAGTCTATTGATGTTTAAACACGGCTGCTTACTCTACTCTTAAATCGATAAAATACCGTATTCGACGTTGGACGTTGGACGTTCAATGTTCAATGTTCATCAGTTAAGTTTTCGATTGGACTGGCCGCTCCGTGGCCAAAGGGTTTACCGACACCTGAAACCTGACACCTGAAACCTTTGAACCCTGAACCCTGAATCCTGAGCCTCTGAACCCTTGAACCTCTGAACCCTTGAACCTCTGAACCCTTGAACCTCTGAATCCTAAACCCGCGAACCTTTGAACCCGTGTATCACTGTGTCATCAATTTGACTTCCAGACCATCGGCTAAAAAACTCACGCCGGCCACGGCAATAATGTCCCCGGCTGCAAGACCTGCCTCGACGAGGACTTTTTTCTGCTTTGTGCCACTAAAGCGGACCGGGGTTTTTTTGACCGTCGATGTCTCGGGGTTATACACAAAGGCAAACCCCTGGTTCGCCTCCGGCGCCGGCAGGATTGCCTGCATTGGGACCAGGTATCCGGGATTCCGGTTTTCATTTTTGATCATCAGGCTTGCTTCAGCAGTCATGCCGGGCTTGACTTTTTCATCCGGATCAATCAGTTCCATTTTAACCGGAAATGCGTTGGCCTTGACAGCGGCGGAGCCGATCTCGGTAATACGGCCTTTGGTGGACTCGCCCGGCACGGTGGGAAACGTGACCGTCGCCGAATCATCGATGTTTAACCGGTCAACTGTCGTCTCCGGTATAGCCAGCTCTACCTCCATTTTCCCCGTGGCATTTATTTCAAAAATTTTCTGGCCGACGCGGACCTCTTCATTCGGCTCGACTGCCCGCCAGGCAATGGTACCGTCGTATGGCGCAAGCAGTTTGGTTTTGCGCAGGTCGCGCTTGGCTTGATCCAGTCTGGAAATCTGATAATTTACCGCGCTGCGGGCGGCTTTGTATTCATATTCCGAGACTTCCACAAATCTTTTTGCCCCCGCCCCCTGTTTGAAAATCCGCTTCTGGCGCTCGTACTCCGCCTTTGATTTGGCAACATTGTCCCTGGCCTTTACAAGCTCAGCGTTGATCGCATCCAGCTCCAACTGGTAAGGCTCGGGATCCAGCACAGCGAGCACTTGCTCTTTTTTCACGCGATCGCCGATGTCAACTTCCACAGACGCCACCTGGCCGCCGACCTGAAAACTGAGCCCGGAGGAATCGACCGCCGCGACTTGCCCGGAAAATTTGAATATCTTCTCGGCAGCCTGTTCTCTGACCGTAATCGTCTTGATGGCCCGGACCACTTCAACAATTTCAGTTTTTTCTTTGCATCCCGTCAGGGCAACTGATATGCACAGCAGCCAGACCATCAATATGAATGTTTGTTTTGTCATACAAAACCTCCCGGAAAAAAATATAGATGTAAAGATCCGGGCCCAGAGGACCCGGCTTTGAGTTCACCCCAGAGGGGTGGAGTTTACCTTGGACTGCAAATGGAATAATGGAATGGTGGAATAATGGAATATTGGGAATACAAAGCGGATGACGCTCTGATTTTACAAACTGATCCGTGCCATCCTTATACGATTAGATCCCGTTGCACTAAACCCAGCATTCCAGTATTCCAATATTCCATCATTCCGCCCCCGCTTGCAGCAGATTCACGGCATAGCCGATTAGCTCTGACCTGGCCCAGAGGACCAGGTTTTCTGCGACCAAATAAAAGAAACTTCCAAAAGCAAATTTTGGATTTTGGATTTAAGGTATTCTGCCTGTCGTGAGTCTATTGTCGAACGGTCCATTTTAAATTGATTGAGCGAAGCGAATCCACCATTCGTCAATCGACATTCGACATTCGTCATTCCGAGTAGTTTCATAAGAGGTGTCAGTATCTAATGCCGAATACCGAATACCTATATTTCCTGACACCTGAAACCTTAATTTTATTATTAACAACGCCTGCCAGATCTCTCCGATGGCAAGCCGCCTAAAAAAAGCAAATCTCATTTATACCAACTGGTGCAACTGGTCGATCTGCGCCTCAAACTCATTGCCGGTAAAGCAGTACCGCATGTCCAGAAAGCGCCGGCGAAAATCCCGGACTTTTTCTTTGACGTCTTTTCCGTGGAGGATGACATCGGCCATCAGTTGGGCGAGTTCACCGAAATCCTCTTGGGCCATGCCGAAGCGGGTCATCTCCTGGACGCCGGTTCGCAATGAGCCGGAAGCCGTAAACCCTTCTTCATCCGGAGCGGCCTGATAGTTGAGCACAATGTTATTGTCTTCCAGCCGGCCGGCAATTTCCGCCCCCTTGGCATATCCCACGTTCAGGATGACCTGGTGCGTCTCGGTGTAGGAAAGTGCGGCGTCGCCGGCCACATCCAATCCACAATCCTTCAACGCCGCAGCGAATGCCTTGGCATTGTTCAAGACGGCTTGCTGATATTCATCTTTAAAGTAATTCATTTCGTAGGCGGCCAACAACAGCCCCAGGAGCGTGCCCAGGTGGTGATTGCTGAGGCTGCCGGGAAAAGAGCGGCGCTGGATGGCTTCCCAGAAATCATACTGCAGGTCGTCTACCGTGTAATTGGCGGCAACGATTCCGCGCTGGGTACCGAAAAAGGTCTTGTGTGTCGATCCGGTGACGATGTCGGCACCTTCTGCGAAAGGCTGCTGGAAATAGGGTCCGATCAAGCCCAGCACGTGGGCCATGTCGTACATTAATACGCAGTCCAGCTCAAGGTCATCGATGGCGGCGCGAATTTCAGCCACCGGTTCCCGATGAATGATCATGCTCTTGCCCAGAATGATCAGTTCGGGTCGATGCCGGGCGATCAATTCGCGGCAGGTCTCGATGTCAATCCGATAAGGATTGTCCGCCAGAACCGGAAAATTGATTGCGGCCGGTTTTTCCCATTTGGGATCCCGCATCACAAAATCGCGCAACGCCCCCATGGGTTGGGCACTCAAGTGACCGCCTTTGATTATATGATTATTCATGACTTTTCGAATGCGACGCTGTTCGCTTTTCCGATCGGCCCGGTTTAGATAGTCGACCAGGGCGCTGAAAACGGCAACATTGGCCATTTGTCCGGAAATCACCCGGGTTTCCACTTCGGTGCAGGTCAAATACTTTTGCAGTTCAGCCTGGAGCAGGACTTCGACTTCCGAGATGAACTCGGTGCCCTGGTAGTAAAAGATGTCGGCCTCCCGGAAGGCCTTGACCTGTTTGTGCTCGGCATAGCGGCCGACGGGGTCCATAATGGAAAGCAGGCGGGCCATGGCCGAGTATGATTGCTCGGAGGGTATCAAGTTGATGCATTCTTGCTGGCGCCAAACCGTATTGGCTGCCGCTTTATCGAGCAGGGTCCGAACATTGTGGATGGCTTGATCGTCGGCCTGGATCTTGTTTTTCTCTTCGCGCAGCTGCTCATATCGGATCGGCCAACAGTAGGGCGGAGCTTCGTTGCGAAGCAGATAGGGCACTACGGCGGCCCGCAGCTTTTTGTTTCTGATCTCAATCTCGATCTCATCGCCTTCAACCAGATTGCTGTCCATCAGCGCCAGCCCGACGGCTCGCATTTGACGATCCAAGCTCTGCGCGGTCGCAAGCCCGCGCCCTTCACTCTGCCAGTAGGGAACCATGGTGCCGCTGGTAACAAATCCCACGGGTTTCCCGCTGCTGAACACCGGTGCTCCGGCCCGCGCAATTCCCTTATCCTGCAGTTCGATGGGCTGAATCAAACGCGGAAGGTCCTGGATCGTAGTGTAGTCCCGATCGACTATTTTTTTGAAGGCTTCAAATTGCCCGGCGAGTACCTGTCGGCCGACGAAATCTCCCTTGAGCGGTGAAAAACTGACGGCAAAGCGAGCCAGATTGCAGGCAAAAATCGGTATGGGTTTACCGGCCGGATCCAAACCCAATTCGTGGCCGTAGAGCGGCAAGCCGGCCTCCAGCCGCAGGGTATCGCGCGCTCCCAGCCCCACCGGCATCGCCCCCTGCTGCACCAGCAAATCCCAAATCTTCAAAGCGTCCTGGCGCTCCACGAAAAGCTCAAAACAGATTGGCTCACCGGTGTAACCGGTGCGGGCCAAAAGAACCCGGCTGCCGCCGATCTGCACGGTACTGAGAGAGTTTCTGAGGGGCTCCGGCAGGTTGCCGGTTTCCAGGAGACCGGCCAGAATCTCCTTGGATTTGGGTCCCTGCAAACTCAGCATACACAGCTGCCGGGTGCGATCTTCGAGGCGGAGCCGACCGAATTTTTCCCTGAACCCGTCCAGGTGCTGCCAGTCTTTTTGGCGATTGGAGGCGTTGACCACCAGCAGGTATTCGTCCTCCCAAAAGCGATACAAATAAGCATCGTCAATGGCACCGCCGTTATGATCCGGAATCATGGAATACTGGCTTTCTTCGATTTCGAGGGCCGCCGCGTTATTGGTCAATACATGCTGCAAAAAATCAAGCGCTGCAGGGCCGCCGATAATGAAACGGCCCATGTGAGAAACATCAAACAATCCGGCCTGCTTGCGGGTATTCAAGTGCTCTTGCACAATGCCGGTTTTATATTGCACCGGCATATCCCAGCCGCCGAATTCCACCATCTTGGCGCCGAGGTTGACATGCTTTTCATAGAATACGGTTTTCAGCAGCTGTTCCATTGGTCAATCCCCTTTTTGTGGTTAGATGATACGTTAAGCTACGGCTTCAAAGGTTTAACGGTTATGTTTCATCATATGGAAAAACCCGATTGACTGTCTTTCCTGGGTCAGACGGTGTCGTTGAACGTTGAATCTGATCCGATGCAACGTGAACCCAGATACCCCAGACTTCGTTAATAGATAAAAACAAAAGGCGTGTCAAATGCTTATATGAATGCAGCAACCTGTCTTAGCAAGATGTAACATGTTGAATATGGTTGACTTTCGCCGAACCCCGAAAGAATTTAATTGACACCGTCCGGGTAAACTTTTAAAATTTATTTAAATACCGACCATTTCAACGTCAGCAGCTGAACAATCCCTCGGACAACTAAATTCTCTGCCGGACGCACTTAGTCGTTATATCAAATTGATTGCAGGCCGCTGACAGGCCAAAAGCATAATCCCGTCAGCGTACTCCAAAGCGATGCACTGGCATCATTTATCGCACAAAATGAATAAATCGGGAGGACCTATGAAATTTTTGGATATCTTGATGATTTTGATGTTAACGATAATTGGCGTCGCGGTCGCAGGCGCCGATGTTTACACCTGGGTCGATGAAAATGGGGTCAGACATTACAGCGATTCTCCTCCCGAGAACGCTGAAGATGCCAAGGTGATGTTTCAGGAGTATGCCCATGATGAAGCAGCCGATAAAAAGCGAACGGCCAAAGATAAACAACAGCTGAATAAACTGTTTAAGGAAATGGAAGCCGACCAAGCCCGAGCCAGAAAGAAGGCGCAACAGGCGCAGCGAAATAAAAAGCCCACACGCCAGGAAATGATAGCTTCCGAAAAAGATCGTTTGGAGAAAAAAATCGCTTTTCTGGAGGAGCAGCCCCTGGAGTATTTCGGATCTCAAAGGAACAAAATGGTCCGCATTGGCTATTATCGTTATCAATTGCAGGACCTGATGCAGGATCCGGATAAGTACTTCAAGCAACCTGCCCGATTCGAAGGCAATGTCAAGCCTGCTCCGGCAGACGAAAAGGGTCATGCGTCAGGTGGCGCCGGGTATTAGCATTTTCGGGGTCTATAAAAATCCTGAACGTGAATTGAAAGCGCAGGGAAGGGTAACAATACGGAAATAAATTCTTCAGTCAAAACTGCAGGTTTCAGGCGAGCCAATGCTGCCGTGTTTGGTGTACGATTTCCGCCCCGATGGACGGAGGAGGAGATGTATTAATAATATGTAGTGAACCCTATCTTTCTTGGAGGAACTTTATGAAACAGTCTCTATTATGGCCCGATCTATGCGTTGTTTTCGTTGCAGTATGCCTGCTGTTGCCGAATTCGATTCATGCCCAGCAATCAGGCAACATGCATGTTGCAACTGCTGTAATTTGCACCAATATCGCTGATCGTCAACCGGTGGAACCCGGCACCAGTTTTCCGTTTTCCGTCGGTCGGCTCTATTGTTACAGCAAAATTGCCGACATTCAAAATCCCACAGAAATTGTACATGTCTGGTACTTCGGTGATACGGAACGCGCGCGCGTGACGTTGAACGTCAATCCGCCAAGTTGGCGGACCTTTAGTTCAAAAATTATTCAAGCTCAAGAAATTGGCAACTGGCATGTGAAAATTTTAGATGCATCCGGCAATTCACTGGGAAATGTTGAATTTGAAATCACCCCCTGAAGCCCGCATCGTTCAATTCTCCTCCTCCGCTCCTTTGGGTGGTTCTGTCTGTCATGACAATTGAGGCCGGGGGTTTGATTTTCGGCCGGTATTCGTGTAAGGCTATTGATCATCGTTGGTATCAGTTCGTCAATTGGAGGATATATGCCTATTGCCAATATGTTGAGCATAACTTCAAACCCGTTCCTGTCCATGCTGATATGGATTGCATTGATACTGGCGGCGCTGTATTTCGCCCGCAAACCGTTTCATCGTGCAATCGAGGCTTTATGCAAAATTCTCCACAACGCCATGCGGTTGACAGCTGCATCCGTGCTGTCGGCTGAACAAAGGCTGGTCAAACACAATCGTGATGTGCTGATATCAGCCGGACTGGAAAAAGCCGAACGATTGTTGGAAAGAGAATTCGGTCGAATCAACAAGGCGGTGGTTAGAGACCTGGAAAGCTTTCCGCATCTGCAACGCCAGTTGACGGAACTCACCGCTAATTTGGATGAAGACTACCGCAGCAGCGCCGAACTGCCGCCTTCACTGCCGAACTGGCTGCCGGTTATCGACTCGATCGCAAATATCGAACACAGCGGCGATTCGATGGTCGCCAACATGCTGGGTGAAATCAATCGCACCCTGAATGAACAACACAAATCCGCAATTGACAACTACCGCAATTCCAACGCCCAACGCCACTCAATTTTGAATAAAATGCTGCCGGTTTGGCGCAAGGTGCAAAAAGGCCTTGATAAAGTCGATAAATCCATCGGCAATTTGAATCAGCGCGCCCAACGTATTGACCGCTGCATGGATCAATACGAACAAATGCGATTGCAGACGGACCAGGCAGCCCGCCTGCTCACCGCTTCATCCCTGACGCAATTTTTTGTATCCGGCCTCTTTTTGGCTGTCGGTGTTGGCGCGGCCTTGATCAACTTCAGCCTGATTGCCTTGCCCATGTCATCCATGGTGGGCATCGCCAGCTTCATCGGTTCGTATAAAACATCGGATGTGGTCGCCTTGTTTATCATTTTAATCCAGCTGACCATGGGATTGTTTTTGATGGAATCGCTGGGAATAACCCGGCTGTTTCCGGTCATCGGCAGCATGGATGATAAAATGCGGCGAATTTTAGGCTGGATATCCTTCGCCCTGTTAACGGTGTTGGCAGTCGTTGAGTCGTCTCTGGCTTTCATGAGTGATCAGATCAGCCGGAATATGGAAGCCCTTCGTCTGACACTGCCGCCCGGGCTGGACCAAACCGGCATCATGACCAGCATAATCCCCACCGTCGGCCAAATAATAATCGGATTTATCCTGCCGTTTGTGCTGGCATTTATACCAATCCCGCTGGAGTCATTTATTTCGGCTACCCGCACGGTGCTGGGGATCGCGGCCTGCGGTGTTCTCCGGTTATTCGCATTCATGCTGCGGTTGATCGGCAACACCGGGTATTATACCGGCCGATTGATCGTCAATCTGTACGATTTGATTATCTTTCCCAGCATTTGGCTGGAAGGTGTTCTGCTGGGTCCCAGGGATAGAAGCAATCAGACACCACCGCAACAGCTGTACAAAGAAGGGGCTATCCCGGAAGAAGTCGTGGAAAATCTCGATGAAAACCCTGAGTTTAAGGAGCAGCAGCCTTAAAGCGAATTATAACCAACCAAAACCCAATCCCATTTCACTTACCATTTGCTTAAATCAGATTTGTAATTAGTATATTTATATTGCATGGAAACGTGACTTTACAGACAGCTGTAAATCGCTTTCTCGCGCCCATCCCTGGGGGCGGCATCACACATCTGCATCATTCTGAACAATTAAAAAATTCCGGAACCTCAATGACATGGGTACCAACGCAACATCGGAAACCACCGTGGATAAGTCACCGTTTGCCATTCGAAATGTTCGATTGTTCATCGCATTTCGGATTTTTTTTAACGCGCGGTTCTACTATCCGATCTTTACCATCCTGTTTCTGGACTTTGGCTTGACCCTCGAGCAATTTGCCCTGTTGAACGCCGCCTGGGCGGCGGCCATTGTTCTGCTGGAGGTGCCTTCGGGAGCTCTGGCCGATACGTTTGGCCGGCGCAATCTACTGGTGGTGACGGGGGTGTTGATGGTGATTGAAATTGCAATCCTGTGTTTCGTTCCCCTGGGCAATGCCGGGCTGCTGTTTGCGGCATTTCTGGTCAACCGGGTTTTGAGCGGGGCGGCTGAGGCTGCCGCCAGCGGCGCCGATGAAGCAATTGCCTACGACACATTGAAAAAAGAAGGCAATGCCGGTGATTGGCCCCAGGTCCTCGAAAAACAGATGCGGATGCAATCCCTGGCCTATATCGTTGCCATGAGCCTGGGTGCCGCAGTTTATGATCCGGCCCTGATGCAGCACTTCGTGAATGTGCTGGGCATCAATTTTCAAATGACCCAGGCCATAACCCTGCGGTTTCCCCTGTATCTCACCCTTGTTTTTGCCGTCATGACCCTGCTGACCACCCTGCAAATGAAGGAACAAAGGCTTTCCAGATCCGAATGTGAAAATTCCGATTACTGTGCCACATCGACCACGCAAGCCCTCAGATTAACCCTGCAGGCCGGCGGCTGGATCCTGAAAACACCATTTGCATTGGTGATAATTATGGCCGGCCTGATGTTTGATAACTGTATCCGCATGGTCATTACGCTGGGCAGTCAGTATTACCGTCTGATCAGTTTGCCCGAGGCGTTATTTGGACTGCTCGGCTCGGGATTTGCGGTCCTGGGCCTGGTCATACCCCGCCTGGCCTACAAAATGGTGAATCGACACTCACCCACCTACAATTTGGGCATTATGGCCGCATTGACCGGACTCGGTTTAATCGGAATGACGTTTTTTATACCGGTTATCGGGTTGGTCCCGGTGGCCCTGTTGATGGTCGTGATGTATCTGGGACGCTTTTTTGAGAGCCATTATCTGAACCGCATCACAGCCTCCCACCAAAGGGCCACCGTATTGAGTTTCAAAGGATTGTCATTTAATCTGGCCTATGGTTTGATCGGGGTGTTGTATTCCATTTTGCTGGCATTTCTGAGGCCGCAGCTTGCCGCAGGCAATCCGGGCTTAAGCCGCCTTGCCCTTGAAAACGCTGTATTTATCGATTCTATGGGATGGTTTCCCTGGTATTTTGTTCTGACCATGGCCGCATTGCTGGTGGTCGCCCGCCGCAAACTGAAAAATACCGATGCGCATAGAAAGGCGGGCTAGCCCTGGTTATTTATTGCCTTAATTCTAAAATGCGAATATCACAGTTAGAATGAATGAACCAGTGAAAAACTTGGACAGATGGCATAGCCGATTGTCTCTAACTTAGCCCAAAGAACCAGGTTTTCTGCAACAAAATAAATGCGAAGCATAAACTAATTAATCCGCAGGCGATCGAACCCCCTAAGTATCATTTGCCGGCCGTCAAGTGTAAATTACCTGGATTTGCTATTGTTTTCATGGCGGATTAATTAGCGGATTAATTATTGGAAAGGCAAAAAAACATGGTCGAACCAAAAGACGGCGTCCGCGAAGATTTCACGATTAGTGAAAATTTTGCTGCCGAAAAAGAAATGGATTTAAGCCGCCCGGAATATTATGAGCAGCCTTCGAATGCATTCCGGAAGAATCCAGTCATGCCGTTTGTCATCGGCGGTCTCGCACTCGTCGGTCTTGCGGTGATGCTGGTCATATTTCTATCGCGTCCCGCAAATACCGTCGATCCGCAGCAGCTGCAGGCTCTGGAATCAAGACTGCTGCTGCTGGAGAGAAAACTTGCGACTGTCGGCGTTATTGATCAAGCCATTGAGCGGCTCGGGAAACAGGAACTGGGTTTGGATCAGCTCGCTAAAAAAACGGATCGTTTTGCGTCCGGCTTTACGACCCAAATCGACCAGATCATAAAAGAATTGGGGGCCTTGCAACAAAAGACCTCTCAATTAGAAGCTGCAGCCCGGTCAAAAAAAACCGCCAAGAAACAGCCGGAGGCCTCGAAGAAAGCAGAAACGAAAGTTCGATTCCACCAGGTTCGGGCAGGCGATACCCTGTATAACATCAGCCGCCGGTATGGCCTGTCGATCACACAGCTGCGGACCTATAATAATCTTGCCCCCAATGCCGCCATTTATCCCGGTCAAAAGCTCAAATTGAACCCGCAGCCAGAGCAGTAGCGTCTCGAGACGATTTCCTAGCGATGGTCTACATCAAAAGGATCAAAAGGTTATACCGAACGCTAAAATTCCAAATCCCAAACAGCAATTTCCAAACAATATCCAAATCCGAATGTCCAATTACCGAAACATCTCGACCATGCGATTGATTTCATGCAGTCGATGTGTCAGTTTGGAATTTCGGTTATTGGTATTTGTTTGAAGTTTGTTATTTGGTGCTTGAAGGTTCTTACAGTCCATTGTAGTCAGTAAACATTTAATGCAATTGATCACCTATTGGCATTAGGCAGGCCCAAATATGGCCCTGGACGTTCTCGATAGTGTCGGATTCCACCCGATTATAAAGCACTGGTTCAAGCATCAATTTGCAGAACCAAGCCCGCCCCAGCAACTGGGTTGGCCCGCCATAGCAAACGCTGAACACACCTTGATTCTGGCGCCGACGGGATCAGGCAAAACCCTGGCCGCATTTCTATGGAGCATCGATCAGCTATTGCGCCGGTCCCTGAGTCTGCCATCTCAACAATTTTCCCAAAACCCGGACGGGATCCACACCCTGTACGTATCTCCTTTAAAAGCGCTCAACAACGACATCCACCGCAACCTGACGGGGCCGCTTCAGGAAATCCATCAACTCACCGGATCTAAACCGGCCGTGACGCCCGTGCCCCGGATCCGGGTTGCCGTGCGCACCGGCGATACGCCGGCGCATGTTCGCCAAACCATGTTGCACCGGCCGCCCCACATTTTGATAACCACCCCGGAGTCGCTGTATCTGCTGCTAAACACGGAACGAGGCCGGGAGCTGTTCCGGGAATTGGAGTATGTCATCATTGATGAGATTCACGCGATCAGCAGCAACAAACGCGGCGTTCATCTGGGCCTGTCCCTGGAGCGGCTGATGCCCCTGTGCCGCAATGAGCCGATACGCATCGGACTTTCGGCAACCCAGAAGCCGTTGGGTCGGATTGCCGCCTATCTCGGTGGTCAAAAATACGATCAAGCGCAAAACAATTTTGTACCCCGGCCGGTTCAAATCATTGATTGCGGCAAACGCAAGGCCATAGATCTGAAAGTGGTGACACCGGTCAAGACCTTCAACGAATTGCCCGAATCCAGCGTCTGGCAGCCGGTCTACAAAAATCTATACGAGATGATTCAAGCCCATGAAACCACCCTGATTTTTGCCGGGATGCGGGCCCAGACTGAAAAAATTGCCAGGGCTCTGAATCAATTACACCGTGGGATCACCGGCGATCCGTCAGCCGAACTGGCACTGGCCCATCACGGCAGCATTTCGCGTGAAGCCCGCTATAGCATCGAGGCCCGTCTCAAAGCCGGCAATATACCGGCCGTTATTGCAACGGCATCGCTGGAGTTGGGCATTGATATCGGCAGTATCGATCTGGTCGTGCAACTCGAAGCGCCACGCAGCGTCTCCGGCGCTCTGCAACGAGTTGGCAGAAGCGGGCACTTGCTGTCGGCCACCAGCAAAGGGCGGATCGTCGTCCTGTATCCGGCGGATCTCGATGACGCCGTCGCCATCGCTCGCAGTATGGTTCAAGCCGACATCGAAGAAACCCGTATACCCGAAAATGCGCTGGATGTCCTGGCACAACAGTTAGTGGCGGAAGTCGCAGCTAAAAGCCGGCACTATGAGGACCTGTATCGACTGGTTCAGGGCTGTTACTGCTATCGCAATTTAGCACCCGCGACGTTTCGATCGGTTGTTCAAATGTTGTGCGGGAAGTTTTCAGATATACCACTGCAGGCCTTAAAACCCCGGCTGAACTGGGATCGGGTTAACAACCGCCTGATCGCACGCCGCGGCAGCCGCCTGGCAGCCACAATGAACGGCGGAACGATACCCGACCGCGGATATTTTGGGGTATATCTGGAAAATGCAAATCTGAAACTCGGCGAAGTCGAGGAGGAATTCGCCTTTGAATCAAGGGTGGGAGAAGTATTTTATCTGGGCAACAGCGAGTGGCTGATCAAACAAATCCTGCAGGATCGCATTATCGTAAGCCCGGTTGCCGCTATTAATCCCCGGGCGCCCTTCTGGAAAGGCGGCAGCCTGTTGCGCGACTATTCTACCAGCAGAAAAATCGGCCGATTTCGCCAACTATTGCTCGATCGAATGGACCGCGGGCAGGCCCTAGACTGGCTGATGCAGGAATGCTCAGCCGACGAGAATACGGCTCATAATATCGTGGATTACTTCGTCCGCCAACTCGATCGTGGCCACGAGATGGCAACCGACAGGCAGGTGATTGCCGAGACAACCATCGATGGCGGCGGCAATCCTTTGCTGATGCTGCATGCACCGTTCGGTGCCCGCGTTAACGGTGCCTGGGCCATTACAATGACCGCCTTTCTGGAGCAGCGGCTTCAGACCCGGTTTCAATATTCTTTTGATGACGACGGGATCCTGATCAGGTTGCCTGAAACCACGGAACCGCTGCCGTTGGAAAAACTTTTTAACCTGTCTGCCTCGCAGGTTGAAGCTTACTTGATCGACGCCTTACCCCAGTCCCCGATCTTTTTGGTCCATTTTCGATATAATGCGGCGCGTTCCCTGATGCTGCCTCGCTCACAGCCCGGCCGGCGCGTTCCACTGTGGCTGCAGCGCTTGAGAGCTTCAGATCTACTGCAAGCTGTTGAAAATGAGAAAGAGTTTCCGGTTGTTCTTGAAACTTATCGAGAATCCCTGCAGGATATTTTTGACCTGCCCGCACTCAAAAAAATTGTCGAAAATATCGAAAACAGCCGGATAACCTATAGATTTGTCAACACCTCCATGCCGTCACCCATGGCGGCCGGCATTATATTCAAATTTGTTTCGGTCTATCTTTATGAAGAGGACCACAATCGACAGCCCCGGGAGAAGGTAACCGCCGGCCGGGAAATATTGGAGGAGATGCTGCACGAAAACCAGGCTCCGGCCATCCTCACACCGGACCTGATCCAACAAGCGGAAAGGCGCTGGCAGCATCTGGACCCATATTATCAGGCGGGCAGCGCCGAAGAGCTGTTCACCGTCATCGAAAAGCTTGGCCCCCTGGCCGAGGATCGCCTGGCCCGGCGTTGTAAAGCAGATCCCGCCCGATGGCTGAATGAATTGGAAACTGCCGGCCGCATCATTTCATCAGGCGGAGCCGTCCGGGAGAAACTAGCTGAACGCTTGTGGGACATAAATAGGGTGGCAGACGGGATTTCGGATGAAAGCGGCTTCTCCGAAATGGCAAAGCGTGTGCGACGCTATCTCCAGGTGCGCGGACCGGTATCAATCGACAAAATTGAAGACGATTTGGCCTGTGAGCCAACCATATTGCCGGAAATTCTAGACCGAATGCTGGCCGCCAAACAGGCAATCCGCGGCCACCTGATCGAAGGTCGGCTGGATGAGCAATGGTGTGATCGGCATAATTTCACCCAGCTATATCGAACAGCCGTCGCCCGGCGACGGGCCGTAATCCCTCCGGCTGATCGCAGCTCGTTTTACCGGTTTCTTTTACAATGGCACCGCGTTGATTGTCCGGGACAACACTGGCGTGAGGTAATCCAACGCTATCGCGGTTATCGGTTTCCGCTGTATTTTTTCGAACGCGAAATTTGGTGCTCCCGCTATTCGAAGGCCGGCGGATCCAACGGGCAGGAGCGCCTGGCGGAATTTGAGGACCATATCACAAACGGAAATATCATCGTGCACAGCGGACGCCACGGAAATGCAGGACGAAGATATGTCGAGTTTCGTCTGCGGGGTGAAGGCAACCTGTTTGACGACCGGCAAGTCCTTTTGGCCGCTGCAAATAAAATGGGACCAGCCGCTAAAGTTGTCTTTGATTTTTTGTGTGAAAATGGTGCCAGCTATGGCCGGGATCTGGAATCGGGATCCGATTTGACGTCTGTCCAATTGCACCCGGCGTTGAAAGAGTTGGCTGAAAAAGGTCTGGTAAGCTGTGAGAATTATCAAGCGTTGCTGGCAGTCTTGCAGTCAAGCCCGGTCCGATCTTTATCCCGCCGGCGCGGCCTGAGATCACAAACGACAGCACCACGGCCCACGGGCCTGCAATCCCAAAGGTTTCGACCGCAGGGTTCATCACGCGCAGACCTGCGAAAAATGTTGCAGCAACGCAGCCGGCTGCAGGATGGTCGCTGGTTTTTGACGATCTCGCCTGCCATATTAGGCAAACCCATGGCGGAAAACGAGCGGATCAAGTCCCAGGCGCGTTTACTGCTGCAACGGTACGGGATCCTGGTCAAGGAATGGTATCGCAGGGAGCATGGCCTTGTTGATTGGTATCGAATCTTTCAAATGCTGAAGCGCCTGGAGTGGCAGGGTGAAATCCGCCGCGGATATTTTGTGGCCGGCCTTTCCGGGGTGCAGTTTGCATTACCCGAGGCACTGGAAATGCTTGAAAAAGTATGCCGGACACCCGGCGCCGGGGAGGGAGGCCCGGTATTGCTTAGCAGCCTGGACCCGGCCTTGCCTTTTGGCGCCGGAGTAGGTTGGGGCCGGCTGGATAGCCGGGGTAATCCGTTGAAATTGGTGCGATCGGCTTCCAATCATTTGGTTTTAGTGGATGGTGAGATCGTGATGTCGGGTGAACAATTTTTCCAGCGTCTCTCGATTTATCAGGAACTATCCCGGG
>Ga0209122_1000171_pt1 | contig 19023 bp, 22 predicted proteins | sample OlaalgELextract2_2_FD_187375 | JGI IMG/M metagenome (GOLD analysis project Ga0209122, IMG submission 187375) | Olavius algarvensis symbiont microbial communities from Tuscany, Italy - Type A ELBA extract 2 (SPAdes) (version 2) | ecosystem: Host-associated > Annelida > Digestive system >...
AAAGGTATTCTGATGAAGTATCGGAGCCCGAGGAGGAGTACGGCCCTCACATTGCCCTACCGCTCTATGAGAGTGTGGCAGCGGGAAAGCCTTTGGAAAGCTTCGATGCAGGTGAGAGTTTTTCTGTTTCCCTATCCCGGCTGCAAGGGCATCCGGACGAGTATTTTGCAGTACGCGTGAGGGGCAGCAGTATGACGGAGGCTGGCATCCCGGATGATGCGATTGTGGTGATGCGAAAGGAACAAGGCTTGATAAATGGGAAGATTTATTTGTTTCGGCATGAGGGTGAGTATACATTGAAGCGATATTATCTGGGGGAAGATGGGAAGCCGAGGCTGGCTTATGATGATGGCAGCGGGCGTGAGGTGGAAATGCACGAGGGGGAAGGATGGGAGGTTGTCGGTTTGTTCTGCTTTGTGGGGTAGGAATAAGGATGGGATTTCTGCGGCTTCTATAGGTTCGGAATAGCTTAAAGACACCAGGGAGGATGGAATTGAATACATTAGAAACTATGTCAATTAGTGAACTTGTATTGTGGAAAGGAAACTATCGGCATGGGTTACTTAAGAGCGAAGATGCCATTATTAAATGGTATATAGCAAACTATGCAAAACATATGTATGCGTTAGGCCAAGATATAATTGAGCATGAAGCTATCCTTGATCCACCGATTGTCGTTCAAGAAGATAATGGATATGTCGTATATGATGGCAATAGAAGATGTTCGGTAATGCGACTTCTTCTTCAACCGGAACTCAGTTCCAACGACCTTACAAAAAAAAGATTTCAGAAACTGCACGACGATAACAAGGCTCTTATTGAGGATTTGGCTGGTTCTATACAAGTCCTTGTGGTACCCGATGAGTCAGAAGCTAAAAAAATGATTGATCATCGGCATAATGGCACTCAGGAGGGCAGAGGTGTAATTGAATGGAGTCCCACAGCAAAAGGTAATAGTAAAAAAGACCAAGGGGAAAAGCCTCAAAATCGACGAGCATTTTTGATCCATGACTTTCTTAGAAAGGGGAATATGTTGCAGGAGGTTCAAAAAGATTTTGATGATCGGTTAACTACGTGGGGTAGGTATTTTGGTTTCTTGGCAGACTATTTTCCGCTTACAGAAGATAGCTTAACTTGTAAGATTGATAAAGCTTCCTTGGAAGTTCTGTTGAAAAAGATTTACGAAAAAATGCAAAGTAGCGATTTGCATTCACATACTGAGAAAAAAGACTTTGAAAAGTTGATACAGCCTGCGGAAATAGTCAATACAGCCGCCAAGCCATGGTTGATTTCAGATAGTTCGACAGAAATCAGCTTGGACAGTGTAAGGAGTAAATCCAAGAGCTCTGAGAAACCACTGATAACTGAAAGAAAGACGATAATTGGTTCTGGACATGAGAAACCACCAGAAGGTGCTTCTGAAGTAACAAAACAAATTTTCAATGAGCTGTCTCATCCTTCATACATAAAAATTGAATCAGCACCTTATTCCTCGGGAGCAGCATTGCGAGTGTTAATAGAAAGTATTTTTTATGATGCAACCAAAGAAGAGTCTTTGAAAAAAGGATTTTCAGAAGCGATAGATATGTATAGAAGAGAGGAAGGTGATCGTTATTATGCTGACTCCTTAACTAGCCAAAAGGAAAGCACCATAAAACTTCTGCACATTGGTGCTCATGCTGGTTCCTTTAGACCCACTTCTTTAGATTTGAAACAACTATGGGAGAATCTTTCAAAGTTAGTTGTATTCTGTTTTGAGTATATTAACAAATTTGATAAGCCGATTTGATTTTTGACTCTGATACATTGTAGTATTCTCGTTATGAGATATGCGTCCCCACTTCGCTATCCTGGTGGGAAAGCCGCATTGGCTGGAATATTTTTTCCCATTTTTAGCCGAAATTATTTCAGTAATGAGAGGCTGACATTTGTGGAGCCTTACACGGGTGGAGCCGGGGTAGCTTTGGAACTCCTGACGAAACACATTGTTTCACGAATAATGATCAATGATCTTGATAAGAATATATATGCTTTCTGGACAGCTTTATTCCAAGAGTATTCGAGATTTATTGAAAAGATTAAAAATGTACCGCTTACAATTGAGGAATGGCGGAAACAGCGTTCTATTCTTGAGGATAATGAGTGCGATAATTTTTGCCGTGGCTTTGCCACGTTTTTCTTAAATCGAGTGAACTATTCCGGGATATTGAATGCCCGCCCGATTGGTGGGGTAGAACAAAAGGGCAAGTGGAAAATCGATGCCCGGTTTAATCGCGTGAATCTGATTCAAAGGCTTGAACATCTCTACGACTTTCGTAGCCGTATGGAAGTAACTAACAAAGATGGAGCAGAGATAATCAGGGAATATCTGGGTAAAAATGATTATTTTCTTTATATAGATCCTCCCTATGTTCGGCAAGGTAAAAATCTCTATTTGACCTTTCATAGTGAAAGCAAGCACATTGAACTTGCTGAGCTTTTAAACCATGGGGATAGTTACAATTGGATTCTTTCGTATGATTGCGACCCCATGATTGAAAATTTGTACTCGAACCAGATTATAGAAAGGCAGTTCCTATATCACCGTGCAAATCGAAGAAAGCATGACCAAGAGTACCTAATTCACAGTCGCAGTTTAGTCATGTAAATTCTGTGGATCGCCTTTTATTCAAAAATAGCGCTTCTATGAAGCTGCTTTCCATTAAGTTGGGTTGCAATACCTTTTTTCGCAGAAGATAGAATTTAAACAGCATTTAAACGCGCATAGCACCCTAAATATATACCACCCATTCCCCCTCCGCCAGGATGGCCAGGAAACTGGTCCCGGGAGGCTTTAAATTTTTGAAATATTTCAACGGACTATTTGATAGTGGTGCAGATACCCTGAAGATTAGGATGAAGATTGAGCAGCGCCATTTAAGCATCAATCCCTATAGCCGCTCCGGCAAATTGCTTCACGAGGTGAAGGCCATTGTGATGCACTGGGTGGGGAATGCCGGCAGCAGCGCCGAGGCGAACCGGAATTTTTTCGAATGCCGCAAGGATGGCAAGCAGGGCTACGGCAGCGCACATTTCATTGTAGGCATAAAGGGGGAAGTGATTGAATGCATCCCCGCAAATGAAGCCGCCTGGCATGTGGGGTCCAAGAGCTACACGGTATATACCCGCAGTTATCTTACAGGCGGCAATCCGAATTACTGCACGATTGGGATTGAGATGTGCCATCCAAGATCCGACGGGGCCTTTACCTATTCGACGCTGCTTGCCGCCTGCGAGCTGGCAGGCAGTATTTGCGGAAAACATCATCTAAATCCATATCGAGATATCACCACCCATAAGGCCATTGTTGGATGGAAGGACTGTCCGAAACACTGGTGCGAGAATCCTGGGGAGCTGCAGCGTTTTCAGAGGAAGGTAGCCGGGAGTATGGGCCTGTGATTATCAAGATATTCAAGGTTGGGAAATACCCACAAGGCAGGTGGGATATGGAGAGGGTGCGGCGTCTGGTTGATGCGTACGATCCGGAGAACGGCATTGAGGCGCCTTGCGTGGTGGGACACGACAGAGGAGAGGCTATCGAGGGTGAGCTTGCCCTTGGCTGGGTACGATCGTTGGAACTTAACGAGCAAGGTGAAGTATGGGCCAACATTGATGCCTCCGAGCGGCTGCGGAAGTGGATGGCCACGCGGAAGTTGGGATATGTATCCGCGGCTATTCTAGTGGACGACGAGAAGGATGAAAATAAGCCGCCCCGCCTGGCCCATGTAGCCTTTTTGGGCCGCACAAATCCCCAGATTGCGAGCACAAGACTGCCGTCTTTGTATACGCATACTGAGAAGGGAGTCGTTGCTTACCGGAAAATCAAAATAGGCAGGAGGGCCGTGAAGTCCTCCGGAAAACAGAGACAGAAACTGTTCGGCGATGGTGGTGGTAGTGATGAGCCGAAAGAAGAAATTAAGGAGGAGAAAATGAATAGTGAACGAGAGGGGCGCATTACCGAGCTGGAGAATGAGAAGCGGGAACTGGATGCGCAGCTGAAAGAAGCAAAAAAAAAGAATGAGGAGTATACCGCCAGGGAGGCTGAGACGGAGATTCTAAATCGTCTGGATGCGCTCATAAAGGACGGCAAGGTGGCCCCATCAGCCCGGGCAGAATTTACCAAAGCAGCGTTGTCTGCGTCCGAAGAGGGCCGGCAGGCACTGTATACGGCCTTGGATAAATCTCCCCGCCTGATCGACGGCGAGGAACACTTTGCCAAGGACGGCATAAGGGGGACTGGATCGATGAGTAATCAGGAAATCCGGGCCTTTGCCGCGAGCAAGCAGATTGGCTTTGAAGTGGCGGTGGAACTGTTGCGTTCGGAAGGGAGGATTGAATGAACAGAGCTGTTATTCGCAGCATGAAATATCAGGGAGAAATCCCCAAGGGTTCGGTGGTGGTATTTGCCAACGAATCGACTGTGAAGCTGCCCGCAGGCACGTCGGCGGATAAGCTTTGTGGGGTATACAGCCAGTATATGAATGAGGATGCCGAATCGGCGGCCACTGGCGAGGCTATCCCTATAACGGTGTTGGGGTTGGCCAGGGTATGTGTCGGCGAGGCGGTGGCCGCCGGTGATGTGGCATACATTAAAGGCAGCACCGGCAAGGGTCTAAAGACGAAGACAGCCGGATCCAGCAGATTGATTGGGCGGTACCTGGAAAGCGGAACCGAGAACGACTATGTGCTGATGATAGTACAAATGGGGGAATAATATGGCTAGAGATGTAAAAGGATATGTTGATCCGCTTTTAAGCGGATTTGCGGTGGATTATGCATCGATCTTTGCTAAGGATTTGGTAGGCCCTCTATTGGCGCCTGCCATACCCATCACAAAGCCTGATGCCCAATATGCCTACTTCGGAGCGAATGTGTATGCCCAGCTGCCGAACACCGAGCTAGCGAGGAACGGCGGCAAACCGAATCGCGTGGGAGGCCGGGGGGAGAAGCTGCCGGTCAATGCCATCGATCATGGCCTTGATATGGCCATAGATAAACGGGATGCCGAGTTCGAGGATGCGCCGTTTGCGCCATCGGAGCGGCGAGCGGTACGCAGTTTGGTATCCAGGTTAAGCCTGGCCCACGATAGGCGGGTACGAGACAAGCTGCTGGCCGAAACTGGGCGTAGCGAGAGTTTGCAAGGAAATGGCACTGAAGAGATAAACAAGTGGTCCGGCCGGGGCGGGGACCCTGTAAAGAAGGTTGAAAATCGCAAGGGTGAGATGATTGTCGACCCCAACCTCATGGTTATGGGCCGCAATGTGTGGCAGGCCTTGCGCCGGAACCCGAAGATCATTGCCCGGGTTGGAGAGGTGCAAACCACCAAGGTGGTAACCCTGGCAACCTTGTGCGCCCTATTCGACATCGGAAGAGTGGTGGTGGCTAGAGGTCAGATCGGCGGCAAGAAGGAGAACAAGAGCGGAGATGCAGGCCTGAGCTATATCTGGGACGATCTATGTGTTATGGCCTATGTGGCAGACGACATCTCTGATGAGAGTCTCACGGTGGCTGCTACTTTCTATGTGCGCTATCCCGAGGCCGGGGACGAGATGTGGCTGGTGCGCACTTATGATGATGAATCCTCGGGGATGCGCGGCAGTCGCATCATATTCGCGGGGAACACCTCGGAAGAGAAGATTGTGTGTCCCAAGGCCTTCTGGGCCATCAAGAGCGTGGTGTGATGGATGTACGTTTCTCCTGATCATCTGGAGCGGGCGTTGCCGGATGGGGGCACTGTAGATACCTGGTGCGGTGGGGATGCGTCCAAGGTGGAGCAGGCCATCAGGACCGCGGAGGGGGAGGTAGACGGCTATCTCCTCTCCGGCGGCTACACGGTGCCCTTGACCTCGCCTCCAGCGATCATAAAGAACTACACCATCGATATTGCAGTGTACAACCTGGCGGTGATGAGCGGCTTCCGATCGGATTCGGCGGATAACGAACTCAAAGTCAAATATGATGCGGCTCTGAACTATCTGCGGGGCGTGGCCACCGGGAAATACCGTATTCCCCTGCCTAGTGGGGAAGGAGAGACGACAACTCCCCGGGCCGGATTTCGAGTGAGGAGCATGAGGAAGATGAACTTAAGGGATTATTGGGATGGCAGGCTATAGCTTTTCTGTAGAAGCCAGGGATTTCGAATCGGCCATCAAGTTTTTCTCGAAGCTCACTCCGAGGCAGATAGCGGAGCTCGGCGCTATGGCTGGTGTGGAACTAATCAAGCTTTCCCGGGAGGCATTCGGGTCGAAAAGAGATCCGGCTGATGGATCTGCCTGGCGAGCTTCGGCTTCGGAGGGCCATAGGGGCCGCTCTACGTTGCGGCATACAGGGAGGCTGATGCGCAGCGTGAAGTACAAGGTGGAAGGAAGCAGCGTGCTGGCGGGTTCCCATCTGGTTTATGCCCGCATCCACCAGGAGGGAGGCAGTGCCGGAAGAGGCAGGAGCGTGAAGATTCCCCGCAGGCGCTATCTGGGACATCGAAAAGAGTGGCCGGATAGGTTTATGAGAACCCTGGAAGTCCGGAGGCTCTTCACATGATTGGGGCGGTGAAAAAAGTTCTAAGGGACACCCTGGTGAAAGTGGGGATTCCGGAAGAGAAGATTGCCCAGGATGCCCGGGAGGAGCAGTCACTCATTACCAGGCGGGTGAATCTGCCTCTTGCGTCTCTAATCACCGACCCCGGGCGCTTTGAAGTGAGCGACCACAAAGAAATCCGCCTGGAGACTGAGAAAGGCGCCATATATCGGCAGATGCGCACCAGGAGGGTGATGCCGGTGTTGATGAAGATTATCGGTAGAGATGAGAAACAGGCTGGTGAACTTGTGAGCCGTTTTATCGGGATGCTCCCGTTTTTTTGGGAGTATGAAGGGATACAGGGAGACATCGAACCGGTGAGAGAGGAGTACTCGGATTATGAGAGCCGGATGAATCCTCGTTATGAGGCGGCGGTGCTGGTGGAATTTGCCGTGGATGTTGGTCCGGCTGGGATGCCTGCCGAATCGGTGGACGGCATAGAGGAGAGGCAAAAATGAAAAAGAACAATGAGAAAATGGACGTCAAAGACGGGACTGTCGGTACAGGAAAGGAGCCCTTGCAAGATATTCATGCGCTTTCAAGGCGAATGAATATCGATTTTGCAGTATTGGCCGGAGTGATGGAAGCTCAAGGCTGGAAGGATGGGAAAGAGGTTGACTTGGGGGAGTTCGAGGAAGCTCTGACGGATTTTCTAGGCGCTAGAGCGGGTTAAAGGAGGTTTTAATGGGCATTTTAGGCGATGTAGATATCAGGGTAAAAGATGGCGGGCTGGGCCGTGTGGCCTCTGGCGCCGATGTGCTGGGCGTTGTGGGGGTGGGCTCCGTGACGCGAAGCACCGTGGCTTTGCTTTCCTCGTTTGATGATGTGAAAGCGAAGGTGGGCGATGGCCCTTTAAGGGATTTTCTGGAGGGAGTGTACAGCCAGATAGTCGTACCGTGCTATGCCAGGGTGCTTCCCGGCAGCACAGTAGGAACCATCGGTTCGGTGGGTGTCGGCGCTTCCAACATCGGAGTAGGCGGCCTTGCGGCCGCGGGAAGCCCGGCGAACCGCTACAGAATCAAGGTATCCATCATCTCTAGCGGCGGTCTGAATGCCGCTACTTTTCAGGTGAGTAAAAACGGGATTTGGGGAAAGGTGACTACCGTACCCACAAGCGGCGCTTATCTGATTGAGGGCACCGGCATTACTCTAACCTTCACGCCCGGGACGCCTGACGCGAATCAGCTGTCCTTTGCTAAAGGAGATCGTTTTATTTTTGACACCACTGCTCCGGCGGCAACAAATGGGGAACTTCTGGCGGGGGTGGACGATCTGGCTAAACAAAGTGTCATCTATAGACATATTGCGGTGGCCGGAGTCACGGCGGCGGCCTTCTGGGCCGCTTTTGCCCTGAGACTGGAAGCTCTCACCCAAAAGCACCAATGGACCTGGGGTTCGGCGGGGCTTCGAAACCGGGGAGTTGGGGAGACCACCGATGCCTATATCACCGCACTTACCGGCACTGAGCGGGGCTCGGTAGTGAGCAAACGGCTGATGGTATGCGCCTCCTGGATAGATGTAGTGGATATCGAGGGCTATCAGGCTGAGCGGAACGCTCATGGGAAGCTTATCGGCCGGATATTCCAGAATGGTGTTGCTACCTCCCCGGGATGGACCCGTCTGGGCAATCTGCCGGGTGTGGAAGGCCTGCTTTACGAAGTTAGTCCAGCTCATATCAAGAAGCTCTCGGATGCCGGATATGCCGTCTGCCGGTATTACGACGGCAGGAAGGGCGTGTATGTTGCCGGCAGTGATTTGATGACTGAAGCGACTAGCGATTTTGATACTTCAGTGCGGATTGAGGTGATGAACAAGGCCTGCCGGATGGTGCGGGATGCGCAGTTCCCCTATTTGAAGCAGGGCTTCGATGTGCTTTCCGATGGACGGGTGCCGGAGCTCTCTCAGGTGATAGCCGCCGGGGAACAGGCGCTCGATGTGATGGTCCGGGACAAGGAGATTTCCTCCGGCAGAATCGTGCTCCCTGAGAGTCAGAATATTCTGGCAACTAAGAGAATTAGCGAAGAAATCATCATCGTGCCCCGGGGGCAGATGGATGAGATTCGGGCCACCATCCAATTTGAGAATCCAAGGAGGTAAATGATGGAAGGAACAGTCAACGGTCAACGATATGCCTATGTGCACATAAAGGTAACCTTTCCCTTCGGGCTGGCTACGCTGCTGGAATCCATTGAGTACGACGATGAGGACGGCGGCGAAGTGGTAACCGATATGTCGGGCATGCCCGCGGGCTATGTTCCCGGAGAGTATTCGGGGACATGTAAAACCGAGATGGCTTTCTCGGACGCCCATCGCTTCGAAGAGACGGCCGCGGCATCCGGCGGTTTCTACAACATGTCGCCCACCCCGGTAACGGTTACCTACGGCCATCCCGCTTCGGGACAGTCCTTGATTACTGATGTCCTGGAGGTGAAATGGACCAAGCGAAGCAAGGGCAACAGCAAGGGCGACAAGATGCTTAAGCGGTCGTTCGAGGGCGTATTGACCAAGCCGATCCTCTCTAACGGGATACCGGCATTAACTCGATGACTCTGGCGACCATGAGAAGGAGGTTTGAACATGGTGAAGAATAACGTGCGTGATGCGATTATCAAGGCAGGCAAGGAGCGGCGCCAGGGAGAGCTGTTCTTAGCCGAATACTCCTTTGCCGATCGCGCGGGTGAGGCCGTGGATCTATGCTTCACCTACCGGGAGCCGACAGGAGCGGAGCTCCAGGCTTACTCGGAGATGCAGGTTCGTGATGCAATCGAAGCCAACCGCTGGCTGATGAAGGCGCTGGTGGTATCCACGGAGGGAGGCAAGCCCATTCTGGACATTGTAGGGGCGCACAACATTGCCGTTTCCACCTTTATGACCGAGTACATCAACCCTTTGTACGGGAAGGTTCTGGAGATGAGACCGTTTCAGAGCCTGTAAGTCCCATTGTCCGGCAGCTGCTTTTTATCAGGCGCTTTCTGGGGATTGATGCCGCACATGAGCCCATCTCCCGGATAGGAAGTCTATTGGATGAGGCCGTTTACGTGAGGGATTTGGAAGTGGACGTGATGGTTCGAGCTATAGGAGAGGTTTTCAAAGATGGCTGAGTTCAACAGTAAAATCAAAGTCTCGTTCATTGATGATTTTTCCCAAGGCGCCCAGGCCGCCCGGAAACAACTGGAGGGCCTCTCCACTGTGGGCGCCGGCTTCCATAAGACCGGACGTGCCATGCTGCGTACGGGAGCCGGACTGACTGCCGGTGTAACCGCTCCGCTGGCAGCCGTGGGCGTGGCGGCCTACAGGGCAGGAGAAGAGCTAAGTAGGGGCATGGCCAATGTGCAGAGCCTGGGGCTGACTCAGGCAAGGGTGGCCGAACTGAAGCGGGGGGTGCAGGATGCGGCGATTGCCACCCGGACTAGCACCAGCGACATGAGCGAAGGACTCTATCAGGTTATATCCGCCATGGGTGATTCTTCAAATACCTTAAGCCTCTTGGAAATCAACTCCAAGGCGGCCACGGCTGGATTGGCCTCAACCACTGATGCCATCAATCTCTCATCCGCCGTTATGAAGGGCTACGGCGAGGTATCTGCGGCCGCTAACCAGAAGGTAGCGGACTTGGCACTGCAAACAGTGAACCTGGGACAGACGACATTCCCTGAACTGGCGGCGTCTATTGGCCGAGTTACACCGCTGGCCGCCGAGATGCAGGTTCCAGTGGAAGAGCTTTTTGCCACTCTTGCCACCCTTACGGGGGTTACAGGCGGCGCGGCCGAGGTTACCACGCAGATGCGCGGGGCCATGCAGGCGTTTATGGCTCCATCCAGGGAAATGAGCGGTCTTCTTGCCAGCCTCGGCTTTGAATCCGGAAAGGCCTTGATCGAACAGTTGGGATTTCATGGAGCAATTCTGGAGGTGGTGGACGCCTCTAAGCGAAGCGGCAAGCCATTGCAGAGCCTCATGGGAAGCATAGAAGGGCAGACCATGGCTTTGGCGCTGGCTGGAGGTCAGGCTGATGTGTATCCGAAAAAACTGGCTGCGATGGCAAGCGCCGCGGGTGCCACCGAGACGGCATTTCTGGCCCAAACCGAAGGAATCAACGCAAACGGTTCCGCCATGGATTTGATGCGCGTGAAGCTGGAGGTGATGATGCAGAGGCTCTCTGATGGACTGGCGCCGGCTATTACCGCCGCCATAGATGTGGTGGGCCCTTTCATCGATAAAATCGGCGCTCTTTCTGCCAAATTCGCCGAGCTGGAGCCGGCTCAGCAGAAGAACATCGTTAAGATGCTGGGAATCGTAGCGGTGGCTGGACCCGCGCTGATGGCACTTGGAGGACTCTCACGCGGAATCGGCGGCGTTCTAAGCGCGACAAGAACCGTGGCGCCGATACTCGGCGGATTAGTGCGCGGGATTAGCGGGGTAGTTAGTATAACCCTAAGGGCTATCCCATCAATACTGAGTTTTGCGGCAGCGAATTGGGCTGCATTGGCGCCGGTATTGGCGGTAATAGCAGGCATCGGAGCGCTGATAGCGGTGGGAGTGCTGGTTGTAAAGCACTGGGATAAGATAAAAACCTTCTTCGTGAATCTCTGGGAGGGTGTGAAAAACATCTTCCGCGCAGCCATCGACTGGGTGGTGGGCATTTTAGACAACAAACTGGTGCAGGGCGCGCTTGTTGTTATCGCTCCATTTATTGGAATACCTCTTGCAATAATCAAGAACTGGGATGCTATAAAGAATTTCTTTGCGGGCCTCTGGGAAGGCATTAAAAATGTCTTCAGTGCGGGTATCGACTGGATTAAGGGCAAACTTGCCAATATTCCTCTAATCGGTGGGCTTTTCGACGGCAAGGAAGACGGCTTGTTCGGCGGCCGCCGAAATCCCGGTGCCGCCGTGGTAGACACCCTGGCAGCAGGAATGACCGATGCCCTTCCCGCCGCCGAGCAGGCGGGCTTGACGGTGGCCAGGAAAGTGGATGATTACATACCCCACTCTGATGCGAAAAAGGGACCGCTATCGAGATTGACTGAATCTGGGGGTTCGTTAATCGAAACTTTGCGGCAAGGTGTCCTGAAAAAGCGCCTGGATCTATCCGGCCCTTTGGGTTTAGCGGTTAACGGCAAGGAATCCTCGGGGAGCGGATCGACTGTTGTCAATATCGACAATCTCACAGTGCAATCGGATGAAGCTGAGGATATTTTCAGCTTTGTGCGCATGCTCAAAGCGGCCGGGGGTGTGGCGTGATTCTCATCGCCGATGCCTCATCTCTTTTCTTAAACGGCCAGGCCGTGCCGGGGGTCTTCGAAAACCTCTCTGTGGGCTCCAAGCTGCTGGTAGACGCGAAAGCCGTGGAGGGAGGCTCGGGCAAGCAGTATCAGGTTAACGGTTTTGATGATGCCTCGATCTCCTTCGCTCTGCGGCTGATAGACGGAGAGCTGAGCAAGGAGAACGCTCTAGCCAAAATCACCGGGCTCTTCAAGAAGTTCGATGAATCTGGCGAGCCGGTTATCTACACCCTGGATTTCCCCCAAGCGCGGGCGTGGAACCTGCAGGGCTGTTTGTTCCTATCCCTGGACTCCTCGCAGGGCGGAGGCAGGCAGGAAATCAAGGTGAAACTGAAGTTCACTGAATATCGCCCGGAAGTGGCGAGTGTTCAGGAGCAGATGCAGGAGGGAGATGTGAAAACAGAAACCCTCGATCCCCCCGCTTCTCCGGTGTTAAGCACACAGGAAGAAATCGATATCCTGCTGGAGCGCACGCGATGAAGATCAGGAAACTGAATCTGGACGTGAAGATCGGCGGGAACTCCATGCGTCCCTCTTCAACGCGAATCGAGCAATATGCCGCATCTCTGCCCTTTTGCGAAATAGTGCTCTCGGGAGATGAGCGGCAGCCAGTGAACTTGGGTGAGAATGTTTTTGTAAACCTGGATAACAAGCGAATCTTCTCAGGTTCCCTCCTCTCTCTTGGCCTGGCTCATGGCGGGCTATCTTATAAATGCGGACATGCCCTAAAAACCTCAACAGCCAATTTCCGCAGGGAGAAGGCATCATATGTTTTGAACCACCTGGCCGATCAAAGCGGTATAGGAAAACGGCAGATGGAAATCCCGGATGTGGAGCTGCCGCATTATCATTGCCTGGGCGATGGATGGCAGAATCTTCTGGCTTTTGCCAGTTCCCTGAGCGATTGGACTGATGATGAGTTTGATATTTTCTTCGATGCTTTCGGAGTGCTTAACCTGAAGCCTGTTCGGGATTCCGGGGAGGCAGTATTTGAGTTTCAAAGGGGTAAAAACACCCTTTTAATCAGGGATAAAACACTAAAGGCTTTCCCGCTTCCGCTTGGCTACGGGGATACCATCAAAGTAAACAGCAAGATGCGGCGAGCACTTGGCCTGCATTACTTCATCTCCCCCCAAAATTCCCTGATGGAGGTGCTCTTCTGACTATCAGGAAGGTTGTAACCCGATGGCTGGATGCGGCGCTCCCTCATCGCCAGGGCCCTCAGATTGGAAGGGTGCTGAAGTTCAATTCCGGAAAAGGCGAAAACACCTACTCGGCCAGGGTACGGATACTCAAAACAGGCAGTCTGGAAGAAACCGAATGCATCCTGGAAGACGTGCCGCTAAGTCCTATATGGGCCAATTCCCAAGGAGCTGGAGTCTATGCGCCCCTGCCGGAGGGCACCCTGGTTATCGTGGCTTATGTGGAACACAACTCCTCCTATCCTTACATACAGGCTCTCTGGGGCGAGTTCTACAATGCGGCGGATTTCAAACCGGATGAACTCCTAATTACCAACGGCACTATCTCCATCACCGTCAAATCAGGGGAGCTGCATCTAAATGGCTCTGATTTCGGAGGGCTTATCAAAATAGGCGAGCTAGCCGCCAACCTGAACAAGAACGTGGAGGTGCTCTCATCCCTTATTGACGCATTGCGAAAGGGTCCAATAACTGAATCCGGGAACGGCGCGCCCTCCGCCTTGCAGGGGGCTCTGGCAGCGGCTCTGACCGGAAAAAATGTGGGCGATTTCTCACAGCTTGAAAACACGGCGGTAAAACATGGGTGAAACCTGGAAAAAATTCGGCTCGGACATCCGCCTGGACCGCTTCGGTGATGTGATTTTCACCGACGATGGGGACTTGGAAGTGATTAACGGCGGTGCTCTGGTGGCTCAAGATCTGCGCACCGAAGTGATGCTCATCCCAGGCAGCTGCTTCTGGGCGCCCTCTTTCGGACGAGGGCTGGAGGATGCACTTCAGGGACCATATTCCTTCGATGTGGAAGCCCTGCTCAGAACAGCGGCCCTGGGTGATGAACGAGTCTTTTTCGACTCAATCCGAACAAAACGCTTGGATGATGGAAGCTATCTGCTCTCGTTCCGACTCTTTGAAGATGTGGAACCCATAGAGCTGTATTTTGACTTAAAGGACCGCTATGTGGATTGATAAATCAAAGGATGAAATCCGGGACGCCATATTGACTATTGCCAGAGAGGAGACCGGGCTTGGCTCCTTCAAAGAGGGAGGCGTTCTTCGGGGTCTGGTGGAGACTTACACTCGGACTCTCTATCCGCTCTATCAGGATGTAATCAATTTCTATGGAGGGCAGTTCACCTACATGAAGGCCTCTGGTTCGATGCTGGAACTGCGGGGCCGCGAGTTGGGAGTCATCCGCAAAAGCCCCCGGAAAACCCTGGGAGTCTTGCGTATTGAGGCTATCCGTTCAGGAACAATCAGAGAGGGTACTTGGTTCGTAAGCTCGGGAGAACTGCGGTTTAAAAACCTTGAGGACACAGCCTTCCATGCAGGAAACAATGATCTCGCTGTGGAAGCCGAGTTTCCCGGGGCTCTCTATAACATACTGCCTAACACGGATATCCGCACCACCTCCGTGATAGACGGCATCATCAGCATCCTTGTGCCTGCAGGTTGGATAAGCACTCCGGGGCGCGATATAGAGTCTGATGCCGATTATCAGAGCCGAATAATGGCAAAATGGGATGCCCTGGGTGAGGACAATCGGCCCGGTAAGTATGAATTGCTGGCTCTCTCTATCCGAGGGGTTAACGATGTAAAGGTGATCCGTACGCCTCGAGGTTCAGGTTCTATTGATATCATCCTTGGCGGCGATGCCGGAATCCCTTCATCTTCCACCTGTGATGCCGTCTATCAGGCAATTTCCGATTCTTATCTGTTAACTCGGGATATCCTTGTTAAACCTGCCACAGCGGTCAATCGGGAATTCGAACTCTCATTCTCCGGAGATGCGGGCGAATCCCAGGTGGAGCAAACTCTCAGGCTTTGGTTGCAATCTCGAAAAATCGGTGAATCGGTAGTCATGCAGAAGCTCTACCAAGAAGCGCTTCACCCCCTTGAGCTTAGCAACCTGGAGTATCAGAAGCCCACACAAAACATCACGATCGGGCCGACTTCCAAAGTAATTCCCAGTTCCATCACCGTGAGGTCATCATGAGCACCTGGGAGTGGATAGAGAAGGAGTTATCACCCCCCGGGATTCGCAAGGCGGGGCGACGAGGCCTTTATCGAATCATCGGCCGTATCGCCCAGCAGGCAGCCGATGATATGGCTCAATCAAAACGGGGGTTCTTTGCTTATCTGGCCAGAAATCTCGATGCTCACGGAAGCAGCAAGGGTATCCCCCGTTTCCCTTTCGATACCGATGAGAGCTACCGCCGAAGACTGACAAGTGCCGCTGAAGCTTTGTCCTTCACGGGTGAGCTAGGGGGCCTGAAATCCTTTCTGGATTCCTACATCCCCGGCCGTTGGAGATTGATGGATTCACCCAAGAATTTCTTCAGAGTCGGGTTCGGCCAAGTCGGGATAACCCCTATTGGAATTCCTCCTATGGTGATTGTATATGTTGCTGATTTAACCACAGATGAGCAGAGTGACATTGAGGCGTTCCTGGATTGGTTTCTGGGCGCGGATATCGAATACCGTGTCCTTCTGGGGGGCGCCAGCCTCCCTTCTGCGCCGCTTAGTTATGAGGATTTAGGGAATAATGGCGGAGCGGTCTGGCTCAACTGGCATCTGATACAGGTCGCACCGGTGATTGTCAGCCTGCTCCCCTATGACGCCTTCGCTATCGAATCCGGTAAGGGTGTGGGCAGAGGACGGATATACCGGGGCTCGGGCGTCTATGTGGTGGTATGCTGCTCGGCCGGCAGCCGAAAAGCCATTGAAGACAGGCTCAAGCTCTTAATCGAGAGCTCAATTGAAGTGATCTTTGAGGAGAAAGAACTGTGAATAAACGAAACTTCGTATTCAATTATGTGCCGTTGAAAAGGGACTTCGACGAGCTGCAAAACGACATGGAAGGTGGAATCAAGGACGTGGCCAAAACCGTGGCGGGGATGGGCATCCTCTCGGGACTATCGGTGAGCATATCTTCATCTGTGGCAACAATCAGCCCCGGGGTGGCTTATGATGGGCAGGGCAACAGGATCGCACTGGATAATGCCCTCACGGTTGATATGGGTAACATCACCCGGCCATCTGCCGGCAAGTACAAATGGGTAACCCTGGCTTTGCGGTACCAGGTTGCGAACGAGGGACAGGTTATCGATGGAAACAATGTCAGCTGGCCCGCGCGGCTTCTGGATTCGTGTTCAGCCTTGCTTCTGGAGGGCAGCGATGGAACGGCAGTCACAGCGCTTAAACCACCCTTCCTAAACTGGCAGGTGCCCCTACTGGATATACGGGTAGACCCCTCTTCAGCCTGGGAAAACCTGGTCACCGAAACAAACCGGCGGCCCATATTGATTCCCATAGCTACTGCCTCGGCCCAGTTGGAAGCCCACAAAAACGAAAGAATCACCAGCAGCCATGCCGTGCACGGCATCAGGCAGGGAGCCGGACATGGCTTCGACGCGGATACCGTAGACGGCAGACATCTCTCGGAAATCTTGAATATGGTTTACCCGGTGGGCAGTTCGTACATCCAGTTTCCAGACTGTCAAACTCCGGCGGCAATCGGTTTGCCGGGGACTTGGGAAGCACAATTCGAAACTGAGGGGATATTTTTCAGAACACCGGGGGGCCAGGCATCAGCATTTGAATCGGGTATTCAGGAAGATGCTATGCAGCGAATGACTGGATATCTGGGTAAGTTTAATGACTATGCAGGAAGACATCATCATCCTACTGGGGCCTTCACAGGTACTCCTGCCGGATATGGAACTGGCATTAAAAAGGGAAGCGGCGATCATTACACTCATCTAAATTTTGACTCTTCCCTATCGACTACCCCCAACACAGCAAAGTCTGATGATTCCGAAACCCGCCCTCGCAATAGAACTTTCCGCATATGGAAAAGAACAGCTTGATGAAACAAAAATGAATATGAAAGGAGTTAGCTATGTATGCAGTAACAAGTAACAACATTGTCACAAGAATCCTCTCCTGTGCAGAACAGGATAAGCCTGATAACTCGATTGAATATCCGGATGAAGCACAGATCCATGCAGGATGTGATGTGCGGTTTTTTTCGTCCTCAGGCATAAGACTGACTCTAGCGGAGGCGGCGGCAGCCAATCTCATAAGCGCAGGTGACAATCAGAGAGCGCTATGGGAGAATGGTAAATACGTAGTAAAGGACGACTATACCAACACGCCGACATGGGAAAAGTCCACGGGAAATCTTAGGAAATTGGCTCTCGGGGAAAGCTTGGATTCAACTCTCACACTTAAGATGCCGCCAGACTCTGAGGCCGTGTGGCAGTCGAATAGATGGGTTATCCCGAGCGCGGTGAAGGAAAGACGAGCAAGAGAGAAGAGAGATGAGCTGCTTATGAAGAGTGACTGCGTAATGCTGCCGGACTATCCGTCGACAAACAAAACTGCATGGAAAACCTATCGCCAAGCGCTGCGGGATGTGCCGCAGCAGGCAACTTTCCCAAGCAATATCACCTGGCCGACTCCGCCGGCTAAATAGCAAAGTTCTCTGGTGGGAAAAGAATGACGGCCTCTAAAAACCGGTTTCTAACAGGCGCCGATTTTAGTGGGTGGTGCTCCCGTTTTTCTCATTTTACTTGCAAAAAATTCTCATTTTGCGTGCAAAGTTACAAGGACGCATGCGTAGAAGCAGACTACGACAAACCTGCCCCCGATGTTATGTATCATCATATCGAATCAGATGGGGACAAGAGGGTGATTTATCGTCGCATAGGAGCAGACGAGCTCCCTGGAGGTCGCATCCATCCCGCTCCCTGGGCGCGGCTTGAACGTCAATTTCTTATAAAGCTTCAGGGCGAGGAGCGAAAGGCACGCATGGCCACCGCCGATGAGATATGGGAGGTGCATGAGCTGGAAAGAGCGCTTGGCAGGAAAACGCCGCTAGTAGACAGATTGACTAAGTCAGGTTGGGGCAGTGACAGTGGGACTCCGAGACAGCGGCAATTACTTGGAGAACTCAATCAGTGGGGCTGGGAACCTGATGAGGCGCAAGAGAATAGCGAAGACGATGAAATCACCTCCCGTGAATCTCTTCTGGTAGATAAGCTCATGTCCCGTACAGTGGACACAGTACGGAAAGGCCTTCGTCGTCACGGTAATCGGGCGAGGATAGCAAATTTTCTCGTAGCAAGGGAGAAGACTGTACCTGGTGGGCAAATGGATACACTGAACAACGAGGGTCGCAAGGAAATCATCGCCGATGCCCTTGCGCTCTGGTATGAACTGGCGAACGGAAGAGAATGGAAAGATACAGAGGCCCTCGACTGGTGGAAGATACACATTGAACCGGAGTTGTCCGTCGAGGAATTGCCGGACATTGCGGGAACTGGCATTGCACCTAAGGAAAGGAAGAGAAAGAAGAAGGAACTTAAAGAGAAACTGAAACCAGTGGCAGAGAGATTACTTACTTCAGGCGCAAAAAAGTTGTCCGATCAGTGGTGTGAGCGGTGGAAACAAGACGATAAAGAATGGCAAAAGACGCTCCGCTGGCTTCGTGACTGGATACTGCCGAGGGGGGTTAGGGGAAAGAGCGAATTGATACGCAATGTCGGAGGGCTCTCGCTAGATCGTCTCACCACCATACAATCCCTCTATCAAGCGCAGAAGGCCTACTTCACCCGTATCACCCCAAAGGGCATACAGATGGATAAGGACAAGCCGCTCACCGCGGTTATGAACTTTGGTGGGCACATCCTTAACGATTTGGAAAACATGCGGGAGCAGCGTGTCAAGCAGCTTGCAAGCCGCATCGTGGAAGCGGCGCTTGGCGTGGGCCGTGTAAAGATTCCAAAGAAAAGCAAGGACCCCAAGCGCCATTATGAGCGAGTGGATGCACCCTGCCATGCCGTGGTGATAGAAAATCTTACCAATTATCGCCCTGAAGAGACTCGAACCCGACGTGAAAACCGTCAGCTGATGACATGGTGTTCAGG
>Ga0209122_1000172_pt1 | contig 18986 bp, 13 predicted proteins | sample OlaalgELextract2_2_FD_187375 | JGI IMG/M metagenome (GOLD analysis project Ga0209122, IMG submission 187375) | Olavius algarvensis symbiont microbial communities from Tuscany, Italy - Type A ELBA extract 2 (SPAdes) (version 2) | ecosystem: Host-associated > Annelida > Digestive system >...
CTGCAAGGTATTAATGTTAAGTTGAAGTTGAAGTTCGCGATCGAATAGCGGTGGTTATCTGAGAGATTATAGTCCGCAGTGGACGCCATTTTTTAGCCCGTTTCCTGTGGTGACATAATCAGCAGGCAGTACGGGGGCTGTGAACCAAACGACATATACATCAGCAACGAAGTGAATAATAAAAATATCTGTTACGTGATTGGCTACGAGATGTAAACACACGAAAAAGTTACGAGAAAGTTACGAACTCGTAAAATGTTGTTCGTAAATTCGGTATCGATATTTTTACAATAATTTTACGAGCTCGTAACTTTTTCTTTTACGCGAAATTTACGAGACAGTTTACAATAAATTTACGATAATTCATAGCAATCTTTGTAAATCGGGGCCCTGAATTACACGTGCGCCAGGATTCGGCGTGGTCTGCCATTCCGCAGAACTCCTGAAGCTGTCGAAGCATTCTTGGATCGACTCGAGACCGAGTGTCAGCACGTAGAAAGTCACGATTTGGACGAATTTTTCTGAACCAAACTATACGTTGCCGAATATGTATTGGACTTTTGCTGTGTTGACCGAACTGTTGTTATGTATGGACATCGCCGAACCAGTAACTGTGTAATTAACATTGTGCCGTATTGTAATTACCGTATTAATTAATGGTAAAATTTTGTTCAATAGTCTAGTTTGTATCACCGAATTACCGTATTGCTTATTGCTTAGTTAAGACCAAATGATCGTAATTCTTTTTCAAAAAATGCCCCAAGAAAAAGATCTTGATCGGTCAAGAGGAAGAATGGAAGATACAGTGGTATCTAGCAAAAGATCACACCCCACCGTCAAAAAAGATACTGAATCGGGCATAGCAAAAGATGGCATTTGTAATAAACCGAAGCAGGTGTGCGCCATCAGTACCCAAATTATATTAAATCAAAATTCTTTACTAAGGTCCGGGTAAACCGAAATTCTGTCTAAGGCATTACCGAACTCCATAGCCGAATCGGCTCTCAAGGGATGAGAGACATAAGGTGAAGGAGATTGTAGTGATTATAACGAAGCCAAATTAGTGGTAAAAACCGAATTATTGTACACCCCTCAAGGCAGACTGTTCCGAAGTTCAACTGTTAAGAAGTTAAGAATAGATTCGCCCAGTAGTATAAAAGAACCGTACCACTAGGTTTAAACCGACTCACACTCCAGTAAACGCCCCTGGTCTGCTCTACTCGTGGGCCGCCGTTACTAACTCGTCCATTAACGATGTCAAACGTCTCGTGCGTGGTGAGTACACAACTACATCAACGCCGGCATTGATGCTGAGGAACTAGAGCGTTATCTCAGCTGTCGAAACTACACTCGACACAGTTGACGTGGTCATCGACATCCTTTGTAACGCGTCTACTGTGATGGTGTTCATTATGGGACAATAATACACGTACAATAATCCTCACAATGTCACTACAGTTCCAGGTGTCACTGAAGTTCGGCGAATCCGCGGAATGAACAGCGCTGTTTCACAACGTCAAATTCTGCTGCTGAAAACTATAGAACATTACGACTCTTTGCAATGACCATTACGGTAACTGTTAACATTTACCTTAAGCCTTATATATAACGGACCGACACATGACAATGATGCAAACGGCAAGTATTTTTAGCATTCACGTTTTAAAGACACTAAATTTCAAATATAAAGGAACTGTCACCCGTGACCAAATCATTATTGTTTGTCAATTCAAGTAAGTAAATTGAACGGGTACACTGGAAACATATATTCAGTTTGTGGATTAAGACAACAAACTGTCTATGCAGTATTATTGTTCGTCTACAATTTATTGCTGTGTTGCAGACAGCGGAAACAGTGACAATGGCGAAAATGGTCAGCAACTGGCAGATGACACTGATGATGACAGTGCCAGAGGATCATCTGATGTCACCTGGTGTGCTTCGGAGTTTGAACTTACGACCGACATGTGGGCAAATGACTTTGATAGCGACGTGACTAACCCAGACGATGCAGAACCCTTTTATGACATGGACAGACAATGAACTGCTGCAGTCTAGTCTTTCTTGTACCATGTGTAAACACGCAGATGCACATAAGAACTGTCGAAGCCATTCACTTACATTAACACTGTGCAAACACTGTAAAAAAAGCTGAAAACAGACTACAGCAATAAATACATGCAATATAACAACGACATAACACTAGTTATGTCATTGTTGTCCTGTGGCATACATGTGTTGGTGTTTGTCTTGTCTTCACTGGCGCAGACTATGTTCATATGAAGTGCGTAATTGCAACTTCTATAAGATGCCATGACACAAAACGTGCAAGACGTTGCTGCACCACCACTGCCTACTGACTCACCGGACTAACTATCCACACTCAACTGCATTTAAATGCTGCACAAGTATACAAGTACTAGGATGACCATGGTTCTGGAAATTGGTGCTATACATACGGCCGGCTGTACAGGCGGTTTTGAGGACCAGCTGTCACCGCTGAGTACGCTGTGCTTCCGGTCATCATTGCCACAACATTTGGCAGTTGTACACTGGACATGAGGGGGGGGGGGGGAACCTGCCACCCAATTTACTTCTTGCGCCCAGATGGCTGATTTATGCGATACATCTGAGTTAATAATCAACATTGTTGACATTCCAGGTGTACAAGACTACAGGTCCCTTAAACTGGCAGTGTTTCCCTTACTACAGACAGTGTTGATACATACTGTAGGCCACCTTATAACTTTCTTCTTTAGCCTATATCCTCCAGCACATCGAGCGCGCTAGAGTTCTTCCGATTTTTCGCGCTATACAAATTATCACTTCACTTCACTTCACTTCACTGTACAGGCACAGCCTGGCGCGTTGCAAATAAACATAACACTAATACACTTAGCCGCTTACAGTTGAGAATTGTGGCCAAACTCATCAAAGCTAGCATTCAGGAGTATGTATTCAGTACAGAAGAGTATCTCGATGGCTTATAAGTAAAAACTGTTGTAAATTCAGGACGTTTATGCACTTCTAGACTGAATAGTTTCTGTCTCTTATTTGTTGCTTTGACACGTGCACAAATTCATTTGTTTTTAATTAAGTTGTTTGTGTATTATATATTCTGTGCCAATGTGTGTGTCTGCTTTGATACATTTTTGTCAATTAAAATTCTTCATCACTTGTGCATATATATTTATTGTGCCTGATTTTATGTGCTTCAATACTATCAAATAAATCTTTAATGGAAGAAGCAACAAAGTGTTTATTTCGTACATCTTTAAGATCAACACATTCAACCAGAATGTGTTTCACTGTTAGTGGGCACTGACAAGTAGCACATTCAGGTAAGTCATCACCTGAGAGTAGGTAAGAATGCGTTAAATGAGTATGACCAATACGCAATCTATTTAGCAATACTGTATCACGGCGCGATAGACATGTTTTCTGTTTGTAGTCACCTACAGTAGGTCTGATAGCGTGTAATTTGTTTCCAGCGCAGCAGTTCCATACTTCCTGCCACTCGTCAAATATCAGCTTAGTTATACGAGGATACATGCCTGTTTACAGCATCAAAGAGACAAAACATCCACTTTGTGCTGCGTAAGAATTACGTGCATACAATGTGCGATTAGGGGGATTTTAAGTAGAGTAGAATATAACACAGGTATATGTCCAGCCTGTGGTGGTGGCCTACGGCTCATGCAGCAGAGGGCTTTCTCAGTGAAACATCATCGCAAACTGACTTAACTACTGTATTCAAATATTCTTATAATTTTGCAGCAAATAAACTCAATACCAGTCACAATCCACGTTTCACGAGTTTAGATGAGGACGACGTCTATATGAGTAGCAGATGTGACGAAACATGTGTACTGCCGTGCTACCTCAACTCTGATCTGACATTTCACTAGCTTGGCTTGGTAGAGTGGCTGGTATTACTGTGAAGAGGAAAGTACACTACTTAGTACGGGTGTAATGCTGAAGAACGCTACAAAGTGTCATTAAACAGACGTCGATGCACCCTACATTCATGGCCCTACGGCACTGATGTAAGCGTTTACAAGAAGTGGTCTGGCTACGCCAACTCTGGCTATATTATGTACAGTCAACTGTGTACAGCTGTATGCAGCTAATAGTCACAACACTGTACAAGGAGTTAAGTAAGCCGACATTTGCTGACCAGTTTTTTTCTTGGTAAGCTACTCCCGAAAAAAGTTGTGCACCAAATTTGAAGTTGTTAACTTAAACGGTTGCAGAAACAAGTAGGGGTGAGTGTGTACTTTCTTAACGGCACATCAGCACAAGAAGGCTATTTAGTGCCATTCAAGGTTTATTTGATAAATAGGATATGAAAATAACTTATAAGATGGTAAAACCTATGAATGTAAGATCAAGGCTATTAAACTAGAATAAAAAACAAACAAACAGTAATATGAAAACATTAAAGTTGCTTATAAAAGTGAGTTTCTTTAATAACATCAATGATTTTATGTGCTTCAATATTATCAAATAAATCTTTAACGGAAGATGCAGAAACAAGTAGGAGGTCCCAATTTTGTCGTATGCTCGCCTAGATGGACTGGCAGTAAGGAAGTAAACCGTACGGACGTAATCCTGAACAACGCCTAGAAGAGTCCCTAGACAGACGTTGACAGACCCAGCGTCCACTCCATACCCTGCAGCGGCGACAGAAGCGCCTACAAAACGTGATCTGGAGATGGCCACTCACATCATGTTGGTTGGTTGGTTGTCCAGAATGGCATCCTGTCTGTAAAAAATACTGCTTAAACAATGTGCACAGGTTTCCTCAAAGATTTTAGGCATTCAATGTAGAGTAGAAGACAACATGCTAAAGGAGCTGAAAAATTAACAGATGGTCAATGGTGCTCTTTTTCAATTTACTTGATGTGGCAGCAGTTGCACTGCATCATTTATATTGCGGCTGGCCAACAATCCAGACCGGAAAGTTTCGGAAGATCGCCAACGTCGCGACCTGTTTCTGACACATTCAAACCCTTTTCATCTTGCAAGGTAAGCCAGTAGCATCGAGGTTTTGAAACAGACAGTAGTGTATCATGGTTTTGCATTGCTTTCATGATACTGCTTGCAAATAATTAAAACAATGCAACTGTATTGATTTAAGGTATACACAAAATATTTCTGACGTCTTTTTCTGGACATTATGCACCTACGATCACCGTAGTCTATCTGTAACTCTCCGTCGGCTAACATAATGCAAAGAAAAAAATTCTCGACACTTTGATGATTTCAGCTTCTCACAACTTCTACTGATTATTATGACAGTGTAACGTATTGTTACAAACTTTGCAGCTAAATAGATACTAACACCAGATATTCGCCATTGTGAACAAATACGTCACATTTTCAGTTAGATGGCAGCGTAAACTTCTTGTTATAAACTTTGCAGCTGAAAGGATTGTGCACCGAAGGACATTCGAATTAGCATCTGATGCTTTAGGTCACTGCAGCGTGTAAACTTCTGGTTGCAAACTTCACAGGCAAAACTACACTCACTGTGTGAATGAGCATGAAATATTTTAAGTTACACTGCAGTGTAGTAATCTTATTACATAGTTCGCAGCTGAAAGGATGTTCATATACGGGTGTGAATGAGCATGTGACGTTTTAAGCTACGTAAATCTCATCACAAACTTCACAGCTGAAAGGATGTTCTCATTTGTGAATGAGCATGTGACGTTTTAAGCTAGATGCCTCTGTAAATCTCATTACAAACTTCACAGCTGAAAGGATGTTCACCTTTGTGAATGAGCATGTGACGTTTTAAGTCAGATGACTTTATAAACTTCCTGCTATTAAGCCCACCATGAAGAATTTTTACAGGGGATAACCACCATCAGAGGGCCTTCGTGGGTGGTTCCATGACTTCCATCAACAAATCCAAGATCTTTGTAAAATGCTAATATCTCAATCTCCGTACTGGATACATACGAGGTCAATAAAAATGTCACCATTCGATAGACCACATACAATTTGTTTTAACATTGGTTGGTCTCATTTTGGTAATCGTATTTATTGATGCTTCCTCAATGAAGAACATCTTCACAACTGTTTTATCTTTGAACACGTTGAATAGTGTGATGGCGTCTGGAATGTCATTGCCCATCTTCACTGTATTACGAACAACTGATCAGTGTGTCTTTCGGTTTACAGGTTACAAACACTCTCTATGAGCTTGGCCTGAATGTGGCGGGGCTGGAGGCGGTAAGCCACCAGTGCCCGCCACATTACCGTGCACTAACGGCGTTCCACATGCATCATGTAAAGACACAGATGTCAACATTGACGCAAGAAGTGAACCGAACACTGCGGCAGAATGCCGCAGTGAAAGCACAAAATGTGACGCTGCGGAAGCAGCTACTGCAGCATCACGCTGTGATACAGCCGGTGGAACAGGTAACGACTATCGTGTTTTGTACTATGGTGATGAAAGAAGTTTAATTTAAACTTACTCCGCTTGTGTAGGTGGAAAACAATTTTCAAACTTTTTAGTCACCAACCGGCTTAGGACCAACTGTTGGGTTATTTAGCGTATTACTCGCGTTTGCGGGATTCCGTAGAGTCTTACGGCGTAAATTGTACACAAAACTAAACTGAAAATGGCTATTATATTAGTACCTCCGTTATTAATACGTTGCAGCAGTTATGGAATTAATATACTTTCGCGCCATCAGACGAAATATGTTGCGGAGAATTAACGCCATTAAACAATATTACGTATGGTAACAGGAACTAATTTTGTTAATTGTCAAACGTAAAATGAAATTCTTACGTAAATATTGTAGCTCAGAAAACGGCCGATGTAAACTGTTCGCAGCCAGTCTGGAACGAAAAATGTTGGCTATATACTGAGTGGTAACATTTCTACATAATTATTTTGTTTCTGCATTTATTTGTTTGTTTGCTTGTTTGTCTTTTACTATTTGCTGCCTATTGTTGGTGCATAAAGTTGCTTAATAACATTGTTGTACCAGTACATGCCATAGCATTTTTGCGTTATTTCTTACCTTATTAACGTCAACTGCTCAATTACAAATATTACAGTTACATGTGTATAATCAGTGACGCGTCGTCAGTGTTACAGCAATAGCGAGTCATAGAGAAGTCTTGTGCACGTAATTTGTTGGTTGTTGCTGTCGTTCAGCCTTGACACAGGTCCACAGTGGTGACTTGACACACCTGAAAAAAAATGACGTCATGTTGACTTGAGATGGCGCGGATTGCCGCCACGTTGGATTTGAGAGGCCCATTAATGGTATCTTTGAAAAGGCAATTTACGATTTACTATAGGTGGTCAATAGAAATCGTAGCTGTACACTGCTTATAGTTTTGGGAGAAAAACACGTGTTTTTCATATGGATTGACGCCTTTGCACTGCAGTGATGTCGTCGAAATCGAAAGCATATCTAGAATTCCAATATGACGGTACTGGTACGACTGCAGAGCCACATGCGACATTACAGGGTGCAGTCACCTGGCGAAATCAGTGTCATGATCGTCCCACATTGCAGGGTGTAAGAATTGCATCAGCGATATTGAAAATCCTTTTTTGCCATACTTATTTTTTAAATGCAGTTTTGGCTTCGACGAGCGGCGGCATTGGTATCGTCTCCGATACACTTGTTGATTACTAAACACTCAACAGGTTCTAAAAGTTGCCTATAGCGCTGTTGTATTTTACACACAAGACTTTAAGTACTTGGCTTGCTGTTACAGTACATGCATTACGAACAACTGATTGGTGTGTCTCTCGGTTTACAGGTGAAAGATGCTCTGTATGACTTTGGCCTCAATGTGGCGGGCCTGGAGGTGGTATGCCGCCAGTGTCCGCCACATTACCGTGGCCTAACCACATTGCACATGCACCGGATAAACCAGAATATGCAGAAGTTGGTCGAAGAAGTCGGTGGACTGCTGCGGCAAACTTCCGCAACTGCCGCTGCGGCAGCTGGTGCAGCATCAGGCTGTGGTTCATCCCGTTGAACAGGTAATAATTATCATGTTTTGTACTATGGTGCTCAAAGAAGTTTAATTTAAATTTACTCCGCTTGGTAGAGCAATATTTACAATCGCACTATTCTTTGACGCTGCATATCTCATAAACGTTTCAAGATGCGGCCATAGTTACTACGGAAGCCGAACAGGAAACTGCACCCAAGCTTTCGAATGGTACCAGTTTGAATCAAAGTCACGCCATTGTTTGACGCTGAATATCTCAGAAACGGACGACTCAGGAACTTACACACGCCGTATGCAACAGTGTCATTTCGAATGACCTTCAATGACCTCGAGTGACTTAGCAAAAGACTGAACGACTGGAAGCGTCCCGCGGTCTCTGTGCAACAGCTGAGCTTACTGTTTTGTAAAGACTATGCATTACGAACAACTGATCGGTGTGTCTTTCGGTTTACAGGTTACAAACACTCTCTATGAGCTTGGCCTGCATGTGGCGGGGCTGGAGGCGGTAAGCCACCAGTGCCCGCCACATTACCGTACGCTGACAGGGTTCCACATTCATCGAGTTAAAACCCAGATGTCAACACTGACGCAAGAAGTTCACCGGATGCTGCGGCACTCTGCAGAGTGCCGCCGCAGTGAAAGTGCAGAATGTGACGCTGCGGCAGCTGCTGCAGCATCACGCTGTGATACAGCCGGTGGAACAGGTAACGACTCGTCGACTATCGTGTTTTGTACTATGGTGATGAAAGAAGTTTAATTTAAACTTACTCCGCTTGTGTACCTAGAAAACAATTTTCAAACTTTTTAATCACGAACCGGCTTAGGACCAGCTGTTGCGTTCTGTCGGTTATTTAGCGTATCACTCGAGTTTACGAGATTCCGTAGAGTCTTACGACGTAAATTGTACACAAAACTACACTGAATACGGCTATTCTATTAGTACCTCCGTTATTAATTCTTTTGTAAAATAGGCTGGTATAATAGGACGTTTCGTCCCTTTGACGTTTTACAGAATGAAATGTCCACTGCGGCATAGGTGTCAACACGTTTGTGTCTACGGTGTCCGGACACCCCCAGATATTGGCTCTGTGGTGTTCACATATCTGGACACCCCGGAGTTTTCGGTGAGCTTGACGTTAATTAATACCTGACGCTGTTTTATTGTCGTCAAAATGCATGCAGCATTATTGTCATTGCTCACTCACTTCGGGAAAGGGGAAGGAAGCGAACAGGATTAGAGAGGAAGCTGCACACCCCCAGACTTTCATATGGATTGACGCCTTTGCACTGCAGTGATGTGGTTGAAATCGACAGCATATCTAGAATTCCAATATGGCGGTAGTGTCATATTGCAGAGCCACATGCCACATTGCAGGGTGCAGTCACCTGGCGAAATCAGTGTCATCATCGTCCCACATTGCAGGGTATAAGAAATGCATCTGCCGTATTGAAAATCGTTTTTTTGCCATACTGATTTCTTTGTTTTTAATGCACTTTTGGCTTCGACGAGCGGAGTGGCATTGGTATCGTCACCGATACACTTGTTAATTACTAAACACTCAACCAATTCCACAAGTTCGCTATAGCGCTGTAGTATTTTACACGCAAGACTTCAAGTACTTAGCTTGCTGTTACCTTAATCGCCACCGTCTTATATGATGTTAAACGTCACATTATGTACGAGTGCGCAATAGTTGTGCGTTTTTACCGCCCCACGCGTACGCATAGCGCGGACTAGGCGTATGCCGTGGCGAAATGTGTGTCCGTCTGTCTGTCACACGCCGGTATTGAGTCTAAACGGTTATACATATGCTCAGAGTTTTTTCCGCAATCGGGTAGCCTCATCATTCTAGTTTTCCGATACCAGACGGGATGTCAATATTTTGACGGATATTATTCAACGTCCAATAAGTAAAAAAACGGTACCAAGTAGACCAATATTTACAATGGCGCACCAATAAAAAGTCGTACGTCATCTATCGAACGGCGCTATTTTCAATCACCTTTAACAACCCCAAACGCATATTTCAAGGTTACGCTATTCTTTGACGCTGCATATCTCATAAACGTTTAAAGATACGGCCATAGTTACTACGGAAGCCAAATAGGAAACTGCACCCAAGCTTTCGAATGGTACCAGTTTGAATCAAAGTCATGCCATTGTTTGACGCTGAATATGTCAGAAACGGACGACTCAGGGACTTATGCCATACGCAACAGACGCAACAGTGTCATTTCGAATGAACTTCAATGACCTTGAGTGACTTAGTAACAGATTGAATGACTGCAACCGTGCCGCGGTCTCTCTACAACAGCTGAGCGTATTGTTTTATAAAGACTATGCATTACGAACAACTGATCGGTGTGTCTTTCGGTTTACAGGTTACCAACACTCTGAATGAGATGGGCCTTAATGTGACGGGGCTGGAGGCGGTAACCCACCTGTGCCCGCCACATTACCGTACGGTCACCTCATTTCACATGAACAGACTGAAAATACAGATGTCGGCTCTGAGTGCAGAAGTTAACCGGATGCTGCGGCAGTCTCAGACTGCCGCAGTAAGAGCACAGAATGTGACGCTGCGGCAGCTGCTGCAGCATCACGCTGTTATACAGCCTGTCGAACAGGTAACGACTATCGTGTTTTGTACTATGGTGATTAAAGAAGTTTAATGTACACTTACTCCGCTGTGTACCTAGAACACAATTTTCAAACTTTTTTATCACGAACCGGCTTAGGACTGGCTGTTGCGTTCTTTCGGTTATTTAGCGTATTACTCGCGTTTGCAGGATTCCGTAGAGTCTTACGGCGTAAATTGTACACAAAACTAAACTGAATACGGCTATTCTATTAGTACCTCCGTTATTAATACGTTGCAGCAGTTATGGAATTAATATACTTTCGCGCCATCAGACGAAATATGTTGCGGAGAATTAACGCCATTAAACAATATTATGTATGGTAACAGGAAATAGTTTTGTTAATTGTCAAACGCAAAATGAAATTCTTACGTAAATATTGTAGCTCAGAAAATGGCCTATGTAAACTGTTCGCAGACGCTGCCAGTCTGGAACGAAAAATGTTGGCTATATACTGAGTGGTAACATTTCTACATAATTATTTTGTTTCTGCATTTATTTGTTTGTTTGCTTGTTTGTCTTTTACTATATGCTGCCTATTGTTGGTGCATAAAGTTGCTTAATAATATTGTTGTACCAGTACATGCCGTAGCATTTTTGCGTTATTTCTTACCTTATTAACGTCAACTGCTCAATTACAAATATTACAGTTACATGTGTATAATCAGTGACGCGTCGTCAGTGGCCACACCACACGAGCAGAATTTGAGTGACCATTGGCTAATACTGGGTTTAGAGACGATCAGTATTAGTCGCTGCTTGAACTGGTAACAGATGGCCTCCTGCTGTATGCCTGGCCGGTCATCAATGGCTCTGTTCATACGCACCACTAAACTGGAGTTGACCCTGGGGCCCATGGTGCGAGGTGCGCATGAGCTATGGCCGTCCATCATGCAGTAGGTATTAGTCGCCAGAGAAACAGTGGCTATAGGCCAAGCAGGGTAAATATCATGGCACAAGGTCTTATTACATAGTTCGCAGCTGAAAGGATGTTCATACACGAGTGTGAATGAGCATGTGACGTTTTAAGCTACGTAAATCTCATCACAAACTTCACAGCTGAAAGGATGCTCACCTATGTGAATGAGCATGTGACGTTTTAAGCTAGACGCCTACGTAAATCTCATTACAAACTTCACAGCTGAAAGGATGCTCACCTATGTGAATGAGCATGTGACGTTTTAAGCTACGTAAATCTCATTACAAACTTCACAGCTGAAAGGATGTTCACCTTTGTGAATGAGCATGTGACGTTTTAAGTCAGATGACTTTATAAACTTCCTGCTACAAATCTTCCAGCTGAAAGGACGTTCACCAGTGTGAATGAGCATGTGACTTTTTCGCAGAATACGGAGTGACACGAGAAACGTTCCTAGTGCAGATATGACAGACTCTGTATCACCTGCCTCAGTCCTCTGAGTTGATCTAAGCGTGGTGGGAGATCCAGATATGACAGACTCTGTATCACCTGCCTCAGTCCTCTGAGTGGATCTAAGCGTGGTGGGAGATCCAGATATGACAGCCTCTGTATCACCTGCCTCAGTCCTCTGAGTGGATTTAAGCGTGGTGGGAGATAAAGATATGACAGACTCTGTATCACCTGCCTCAGTCCTCTGAGTGGATCTAAGCGTGGTTGGAGATCCATTGGAGTGAGTGATGTGCATGACAATTAGAACAGCCGAATGCTCCCATGTCCAGGTACAACCGTTGGAAGCAGCAATCTGAAAGATCTTCATTCTACAGTTGTGTGATTGTCAAACCAGCACGTCAAGCCATCCTGCCAGCAGTCTGTCTCATATGCAGGAAAAAGAGAGTTACATAACTTGTTTCTTGTTGCAAACTTCACGGGGGTGTTTACCACTTTCAACGTGCGTCTGATCACACTGTGTATCAAGACTGTTTACAATCCTCAGCAGTATCAAGTTGATTACTAGTATCAACTCTTACACATTTACTCGAGAACACAGACTGTTCTGTGCTATGAGATGTCTGCGGCAGTCCTCTACTCTTGTCAGAGAAGCTCTTGTGTACATGTACAAATGGTGAAAATACATTCAATTTTGAATGCAGTAGTTTCCTGACACAAACGACATATCAACTCACTTAACGACACACAAAGGTCATTCACTGAATCACAGCTCAAAGAAAACTGTCCACGACCAGTAGATCTAGATGCTTTTCGTAATATCAGGAAACAACTGACAGACTTTTATGTCCTGTGTGCCAAAGTACACAACATGACAGAAAAAGTGAAAAAAGGACAAACAGATTACCTCATGCAAATAAAACTTGATGTTATTCCAAACATACTTCCTCTAAGCTTTATTCAACAAGTGGTCAAAGTCAAGAAGGACACTGAACATAGATCTGCTAATGCTAATGAAACCTGGTTCTGATGCAGTTTGAGCTTTTGGCGAGTGGCGGCTTTCATATCTTCTCCAATACACTTGTTATATTCGCTTTCATATTTACCAATAGTCAACACTGAAATCTATTATACTGTCTTCGGAGTACCCGTAAGCATCATTGTCATAGACGTGATTCACTGACACGTAGCGTTTGGTCGTCAATGTGTCTCCGTGATAAACAAATGCCACCGCTTAGTGTTATAATGTTACTCAGTGTTGGAAATGCCGACACTGTACGCTCCAGTAGTCATGCATCCCAAAACTGTGTATAATGCGAATAAACAAGCATTTAAACGTTGTTGGCAATCTGTTTAGACCCCTACGGCAGTCACACCACAACTCTGCGACTCACGACTGCCTATCACTTTGTCTGCGTCAAGTCATCAGTCTAGACTAACAATGGTAGATAACATGTTACAAACTGCAGTAGCGACGCGGGCAGCTGTAATAGAGTATTATAGCTTCCTTGAGACATTTAGAACTCTGCGAGGTGGTGATTGACTAACAATGGCAGATAACGTGTTACAAACTGCAGCAGCGACGCGGGCAGCTGTAATAAGAGTATTATAGCTTCCTTGAGACATTTACAACTCTGCGAGGTGGTGATTGACTAACAATGGCAGATAACGTGCAACTTTCGACCCTCTGGGGTGACCCCTAACCGGGGAATGGGCCCCCGTGAGGCGCTTTTTGTCAAATTACTTTGACCTCTTGTTTCTTGAGCTACGGCGGTTTTCGACATCGAAATTTGTCCATATGTAATTCTGATATGACCTGTCAGTTGCTGCATAAGCTGGTATATTACCTATAATGCTAGGACCACAATATGTCTATAGTTGTATTGACAATTAGACAGTACCTAGTACAGCAGTACGCCGAACTGAGTAATCGTCCAGTCTGTAGTATGTCGCCACACAATTAACTATGTGAAATATGCAGATACAGCGCAGGAAGGCGATGGTGGAGCAGAAGTATGTCAACCACAGACAACTCAGCAGACAGCTGGGACTGACTTGGAAGCAGCTGTCCGCAAGTGAAAAACAACCATTCATAAATGAGGCGCAGCATCTGCGTTTGCTGCATGCGGTGGAGTTCCCGAACTACAAAGAAGACAGTCGACAAACAACGTCCCCTGCTGCCGAAGCAAGAGTCGGGTGTGTGTAGTCATCAGATGACTGTCAGTATGCTAATATTGCGCATTTGTATATAGTATGCAAAACATGCATGTATATGACATCAAAGCAGTAGCTGTGCAGTTAAAAACAAGCAGCTGGGCTGTCGCAAAGATGCCACACAATTATTTGTGTGTCTATACGTTCCGTACACTAGAACAGTATGGCAACCTGATGGTGAAATAACTGGGCATGTTCATCGGTTTTGACATGGTTTCCGAGCGTGAAATGACCGTCGTTTTCACATACCACAGCCTACATTTTAGTTTTTCCTGGAGATGCCCATGTGACTACGACGCAATATGTTGCACGGATGGAAAGACAATTCAGTGGTCATTAAATGCTCAGCAGTATGAGCAGTATGTATGTATCGTTCTGTCTTCAACAGTTTCCCAGTTGTGCAAACCGCAGGTGGAACAAATGAATGTTGTTAGCGTACCACAGCCCACAATTTTCTATCTCATGGAGATGTCCCTGAGACTATGATCCATTCTGTTGCATGGATGGAAAGACAACCGAGTGTTTGCCGATGATCTCGGCAGGACAGTTGTAAGGGGCGAGGAGGGTGGTGGGTTTTGGCTTTGGGTCTCCAATTTGAATTCAGGGGGTGTCCATACTGCGTCCTGCACCCCCCCCCCTTCACTTTTTGACACAATAATGTTGATCGCATGTGTTCTATATCTCCAGGTTGCCGGATTCTTAGACGTTATGTGGCCGTCTTGAGAGTTTTCCATTATGTTGCCACAGTTGATATCATACACTGGCAAGAATGAGAGCATTCATTCATTCTAATTGTTGCGAATGGCTGCGGTGACCAGTACATTTGCTCAAACTGATGCTACGTTAATAGTCACGACTGCGGAAGTTCCTCCGGGCCGTTTTTTTCCACATTTACTGAAGGCCACACTTATTGCCACATAAAATTGACTGTTAAAAACTATGAAATATTTCATGCTGTTTGCGGTTCCAGTGTACTTGAAATATAACAGTTGGGCAGTTTATTGAACCAACTCTGCTAAAACATTCACACAATGAATTCCATCTGTATACTATTCTGTTAGCAGATGCCAATTTTCAGCTATCCAGCATACATCTTCTCTGGAATAATTTCTTCGAGTGGCCTCATGTGTCACTTTCATCATAATCGAAAAATAACTGGTTTAACATTGTACTTACCATTGACAATTGTGCGTGTATCTATTCAATCACTCCTGATTCTTGTTGTATGAACAGATATCACACACAGATGTTACAATCTATCTTTGTAGTACAAGTGCTCCACCTCTTTTACCAATTTAGCTGGTGGTCACTTATCGCCGTCGATCAACTCAATATATGTACGAAAGTGTGGGTTCTGTATGGTTAATAATGTAAAGGATAAGGAGCCACAGGCAGGTTACGATATCATGCCAACCGGATGAACACCCTCCGCATCCATCTCTACCTTGGAAGACTGGACGCAGACATTTAGGCGATGGCAGCGGTTTACTTGGTTTAGAATTGTCGTATTCAATGCATTTTGGGCAGCAGAGCAGAAAGTTTGCTAGTGGCATCTGAAAATATGGAAAATTTAGTTACTGTATGATGCAACATGTTGTTTTCGGTGGACAAGCCAAAAAAACAAATATTGTCTAACTACACATAACGTCTACCGTGTTTCACGTGCCAAAGTTTTGAGAACCTGCGTTCAAGTTTATCCGGAGACAATCGGGGTTTTGGGGCGTTTGCAGTTTTCGGTATGTTTGAGCGTGTTTTGAAGCGTTGGCGTGTTGAGGTGTGTTAGGGCATTGTGGCAGTGTTTGGGGTTTTGGGGTCTGCGGTGGGTTCAGTTTTTTGGTAGTTTGAGGTTGTTTGGCGGTCAGTAGGATTTGGCAGGTTTGGTGTTTATCGGCTGTTTTCAAGTTTCGACGTGGTTTGGGTTGTTAGGCGGGTTTGTGGTCTTTAGAGGCTTTGGGGTATTTTGCAGTTTGGGGAACCTTGGGTTTTACGTGTTCTCGGCTTTTCGGATGTTCCGGGATTGTGGGCTGTTTTGAGGGTTTGAGGTGTTCGGTGGTGCAGCAGGTTGTTATCTTTGAAAGGAACAGTTCAGCAGCACACAGCGGACAGCGGCCCACAGCCAACAGCCTCATACCAGACATGTTGTTGGCGTCAACCTTCGTTCTCAGACAGTAAGTAAACTTGCCCACAGAACGACACACGTTCGTCAAGCCAAACAATTCTCTAGTTCGGAGCACTTTGATTGCTTCACCAAACGTCTGTCGCCGTAAACGTCTCGTTGCCCAAATGTCCGCACACCTCACTGCCACAGGTATCGAGAAACGATGTAGGCCTACTGTTTCACAGTTAACAGAGCGCACATTTTTGGGACCAGTCCCATGCTCCAGGACCGGTTCATCAGTTGCCAGTTAGCCATCAACAATTTCAGCATCCCTAATCTCTAATGTTTAGTACGCCAAGTGGCATGTAGTGCATATGTAGTGTCTTGGCACATAACCATTAGCCACTGCCTTTATTATTATTATTATAAAAGAAAGATTTAACGTGGCGTTTAGTAAATAAAACTACAAGGGCACGTTACAATGTCAAGCAAAAAACAGAAGCAAATGGCCGTAAGAGAACTGTCAGAGGTAGGAGCGGTCGAACAGCGCTGTCTTCAGCTGCCGCCTGAACGTCAGTAATGACGTCTGAGATGTCACAGTGTCACGCTTATATTCACTAAAATCAAAGTTAGTCATACCTGGTAATATTTGCCAATGATTGTGCAGTCAAATGTGGCCACTCAAGAGCACGAGTCACTAAGACATGACATAGAAAAAGCAGATTTTGTTTTCCTCGTTTATAACACGTTCCTCACCAGCATTAACAGCTGTAACACAAATAACAAATACATACATTAATATAGCAATTCTGCCGAGCAGACTTGGGGTAAATAGTATAATGTTCAAGTCTGCCCAGCAGACTTAGGGCTAACAAAATGTTCAACACATACTAAACACTCATTATTTTCTTGTTTAATAATAATGAAAATAATAGCAGTAATACTAATAAAGTTTGGCATGATTATGGATGCCACAATCATAAATTTCAAGCAGAGTTTTTCATGCGGGAAAAAACATATGGGACACCCTTGTGAAGTTGTGACGGCTACTACACAGCCGCTGCGGGCAGCCACTATAGCTGCACAGGCAGTCACTACACGGCTGCATCGGCCAACACCAGATACAAACAGACAGACAGACAGACAGACATAAAAACATCGTCATGCATAAAGCCTCCTTGCGGCAGGGTTTAAAAAAGTGATGAAATTATTTCCAAAACTGAGTAGGCATGGAGCTCATGTGCTTTATACAAATTAGTTTCCCACACTACAAATCCTCTTCAAACAAGAAGTGTGGCTGTCGGGTACGGCCAACACGGTATGCCCCCGCCCACCTCTAATGAAACACGTACAGTCCCATTATACGGTTAATGCAGAAATATCGCTAAAATGTTTGATTGTCGGAATTAGACGTAGATCAGTTCTTTATAGATAACAGTTGTTTTTCTTGTTTCCTGCAGTGTCTTGCGGTGTACGGCGGTGTCCTGTGCTGTCCTGCGGTAATTAGTCCGACCCTTTACATACACCGCGGATATTGAACGTTCTTGAAAATGCACCTAAATGAAGTTGCAAACGTCACGTGCAACAAACTTCATTTTCAACCAAAATTTGACCGACAACATCTCAAGCAAACACAAAATTTTGCAAAATTGCACAACTTCCACGAAGTTCTTTACATCCACCACGAGTACCTCGGCGAAAAGGAATCAACGAGTATGGAAAGCGGTAGAGAAAATAATTGTCTTCTGCGGGGTATGGTATTCTGTGAACCATGATCCACTGCTTTAATGATCCGACTCACAAATTGTACGCAATCGATGATCGCTGCTATACAGTACTGTATTTGATGATCATGCGTAGCTAAATTATCAGCACAAACGCAACAGAACCAGGGCGAACTATCGGTTTAAATTTAGGGCAATAGGGGAATCTTCATCTGGGCTTCGCTATTCATTTGCAACCAGAACGGCTGGTGATTGGAACCAGCTCCCTGCTGTTGTTGTTGAGCAGGAGAGCCCAGCTGCCTTCAAAAATCAGCTTGACAGGCTAGCGCCTGTCGCATGTCGCATGCCGTAATGCACCACCACCGCTCATTGGCGTGATACTCCATGAGGAGGTCTGCCAATCATTCGACAAGACAAGACAAGAGTAAGTTACTTAGCCTGTTCTAATACAGTTCTTCTTCTTCTGTTATCTGTCAATACTTGTCTTTGCTTCGTATACGGTATACGAAGGTTGACGACAAGCGTGTGTGCGCACCGCAGAAACCATCCAGATAAAATCACATCAGTGTCTCGATAAAAACCAGTCAGTTGTGCAGATATGTACAGTTAAGTACACTGCAAGTCAAAAAAAATCCCACTCTATTTGTAGGAGGCATACTTTAGCAGATGTTGACCGATACTGACTTTCAAACTTCTGTCACTCTTGGACTCATCAACAAATTTGCAGCACTATGCTTGTTATGTTGGGTCGGACTAATTACCGCAGGACACCGCAGGACAGCACAGGACAGCACAGGACTACACAGGACAGCACAGGACACCGCAGGACAACTGCAGGACAGCACAGGACACCGCTGTACACCGCAAGATACTGCAGGAAACCAAATGTCAAATATTAAGGTTTCGTTCACAGAATGACGGTTTTCTGTGAACTAATTATTACACACAG
>Ga0209122_1000192_pt1 | contig 17733 bp, 9 predicted proteins | sample OlaalgELextract2_2_FD_187375 | JGI IMG/M metagenome (GOLD analysis project Ga0209122, IMG submission 187375) | Olavius algarvensis symbiont microbial communities from Tuscany, Italy - Type A ELBA extract 2 (SPAdes) (version 2) | ecosystem: Host-associated > Annelida > Digestive system >...
TGACCGAAGTCACGTGGCTTAATATTAATAGTGGTATGATCAGGATCTCGAGGCTGGCGAATAGAATTGGGAAGTTTATTCCAACGGAAGGATGATGCGTAGTAATTTTTAAGGAGGAAGAAGAGGGTGAGCGAGCAATCGTGACGACAGATGACGAACGAGTGCTGCGAGGGGGCTGGACCGAGATAAGATTGTAGCTGTAAGATGATTGAGTGGCAGTGAGAATTTTGTAAGTGAGATAAAGAAATTGATATTCAATACGTTCATTTCTTTTTAGCCAGTGAAGAGATTTAAGATAAGGAGAGGTATGAGAGTATTTAGGGGCATTGAAGCAGCACGGGAAAACAATTTTGGATTTCTGTAAGTTCTTGAATATGGGAATAACAGGATTTAAACAAAGTTGAGATTTGAGATCCTTATATACACGATGAGCTCAACTATGCCGCTACACTCTTGCAGAAATTGTGTACTACCAGTGCACAAATCAGTGCACATTAGTGTGCAAATAGGGCTCATGCACAAAACTGTGCACACTGGCTACACAGAAATGTGCATCAGTTGTGTGTGCACAAAAATGTGCATTATTAAATGCACAAAAAATGTGCCGATTTGATACATAAAATTGTGCACTTACCAGGTCTGAAATTTTCTGTATATTTATTTATTTATCATTAACATTTCCATAATTTTCTCATTATCAAGTGCTGTATCAGTCATCTTTGAGAATATATTCACATTTCAGTACACATCAGGTACACAGATTTGTTTTGGTTTGTGCTTAATTGCACTGCCGGCAAGATGAAGGGCATGTTCCGGTTCCTATCAGGTCTTGTTAAACTTGCTACAGTCACCGGGCTATACACATAGTGAATGACTGCATGATGCTCTTTGGTTTAACTAAAGCTCAATTTTGACAAGGATAAAAATAAAATATCAGTTATAAGATAGATGTTATTGAATAAAGTTAGCATCACTAAATAGATAAACTTACGTCAGACTATAAGACCAAACACACGTTGCGAGAATCAACTCAACAGCAAACGGTATCAGCACCAGGTGTAGATTGCACTTTAAGTTACATAGTGAACGACAAAGTGATATTACGATAGTTAAGAAACAGTAAAAACGTGCCGAACTGTCGACAACACAGCAATCCCACTGCCCAATGCAAAACTCCGCAACGAACTAGTATCATCAGCACCAGGTCTATATTCCACTTTATATAATAAAGTGAACAACACACGATATTACGACAATTAAGAAACATTAAAAAACGTGCCGAACTGTCGACAACACAGCAATACTACTGCCCATGCAAAACTCCGCAACGAACTAGTATCATCAGCACCAGGTCTATATTCCACTTTATATAATAAAGTGAACAACACAAGATATTACGACAATTAGGTATAGTAGGGTTTAACGTCCCACTCAACACAATATAGGTTATTCGGAGACGATTTTACGGGTCAGTGAAATATGACCCAACCAACAGTGTCATAGCACTGAAGGACAATGGTTAGTTAACCAGGTTCTGGTCCCACCAGACCCAAATCACCATGTTACAATAACACACTCAGGCAACCGCCTTCAGGAAAATCACAGTGAAATGGACCCAGTGAGACAAAACCCAATCTGACTAACCTGTAAACCACTCCAGAGAATGTGCAACAATAGAATGCAACACATTACTACAATAAGGAGCAGTTTATTAATGTTCCCTCTAACTCCAGACCAACATCATTGATTAGATGTGACCACGGAGGATGAGGGATGATGCAGTTTTACGACAATTAAGAAACAGTAAAAAAAACGTGCCGAACTGTCGACAACACAGCAATACTACTGCCAATGCAAAACTCCGCAACGAACTAGTATCATCAGCACCAGGTCTATATTCCACTTTATATGATAAAGTAAACAACACACGATATTACGACAAGTAAGAAACAGTAAAAAACGTGCCGAACTGTCGACAACACAGCAATCCCACTGCCCAATGCAAAACTCCGCAACGAACTAGTAGCCAATGTCTTCCTTTGGTAAATGCTAATGACTATGGATCAGGGCAGAAAATGACTTTTAAAAGGTAAGCTAGGAGACAGTCCAGTATGCACAACCTTAAACACATCAGCCTTACTAAAAATCCATAAAATGCAGCCTAACAACAGTTAACTGCCATCATACTTACTAAATATGAATGAAATAGCACAGAAAATTAATTAGAGATCAACGTAACTGAACACTAACAGAACAAACACTACTGCACTAACCTAATGTCAATGACTTAGTACTGTGAAGTGCAGCATAATCAAAAAGCATGGTTAACAACACTATCTGTCATCAGGCTTAATAACACAGAAAGTGAACCACTGTTCAAAGTAAGTGAACCAACGTTAACATATCTACAGCACTAAAATGACTTAGCATTATAATAGTCTGAGACACGGTTCAGGACAACAATGGGCGTCATCACTTTTTCTGATCGGGCTTACTGCACTTCGATTTCTTTGTCTGTGGGGACTCGCTATGCAGAGGTAAGTCTCCCTGTCGCTTCTTTTTTTCAACACAACGTTTCCTTTTAGCAGCCAGCGTTGACAATTTGTTTGTGGCTTCACTCATTCGTTTACGAGCAATTTCTATCATGGCGTGAGCTACAGATATCTGGTCCATGTTGCCTGCTTTGATGGCATCTGAAAGCTTTTAATGCACAATATATGTCGACCGGACTTCATGAGTAAATGAATAAACTCGGCAACGCGGCAGGCAAGTGAACACAGTAAAATACAGGAAAATACAGGACAGCTACAAAAATACAGGAAAATACAGGATTTACAGGACCGCTGGGATCACTGTGATTATGCTACTGGGCTGCATCCAGAGCTCGGAAAAAGTCCCTCAGAACAGAACTGTTCTGCTTTCCCCCAACTCCCATCAAACGCTCCAAACAAGCATAAAATGCCCGCAGTGGAGCAGGATACTCTACGTGAAAGACATAGAATGCCATTACAAGAAACTCCACTGCTTCTGTGAAGCAACTTGCGTTGGGCAGTGGGATTGCTGAGTTGTCAACTTTCAGGTAAAATTTGTCGCCGATTCGGAACAGACATGGCTGACGGCAACCATCAGTGCGGAGTCGTTCCACGGCCTCCTCCACCGTGCAATCCTGACAGCCATGCACAAAACAGCAACAACTACAATTACGGTGTCAGTGTTTAAGACTCCAATGTAATAATTAAGCAATAAAATTCTAAAATCTAACACGGCGAATTGCATTTGTGACATTATCGGAACTCCTTATGCACTACGCCGACTGTTAAAGATCACGTGCCAGCATGCAATGCAATATTTTATTATTATACTTCACCATGTACCTGACAGTCATTGAAGAAGTATCCAATGCTGGTGGTGACTGAGGGCAGAGGGCCGGTCACCTTCTTCTGCGGTGGTGGTCGTAGCATGGCCACGAGACATTTGAATGCCACCTCGCTTTTCGTGTCTGGAACCAAAACAGACCACTTAAGTTACAGTCGCAGCCTTTTACAGAAGACATTTGGAAAACCTCCGGTTATCCCATTCTGCTGGCTGCACAGATTAATCACTATAGTGTACTCAAGAAAATATTGTCGGTGACTGTTACCACTAAAAGGTAACAGCAAGAGGACAAACAATTCTAAGGGTAGGTTTTTGAAATAACATTGAGTGACCTTTCAAGGTCATATCATTTTGTATGGCGAGGAAAGGCGGAAAACTATATAACTTTTGCCAAAAAGCTGCAAAACGATCTCAAATCAGGGGCGGATCCAGGAATTAAGCAAAGGGGGGCCGGATGGCGAGCGCGGGAGCTCGAGCCTATAATGGGGGTCTAGAGGCAGAGCCCCCAGCGGGGTCCAGGGGCAGAGCCCCTGGTCAGGGGGCAAAGCACCCCTAAAGCTGAAAACCTTCCAGCTTTTTGACCCCAAAGGGGAACAAATTTGGAAAAGCAGGGGATAAGTTTCAGGGGGGTCTGTGGATGGAAGTCCACACCGGGTGCAGGGGCAGAGCCCCGTTGGGGGTCTGATGGCGAAGCCCCAGAAGTCAGACAGAAAGTGACATCTTGGATACTTAGGAAACCACTGTGGTATTGTACATTTTAGCCAAACGTCACTAGGTGAAGTTCGGCTTACGGCATCACAATTCTGTCTGCGGGGTCTGTAACTACCGTACGTATTGTTACCTTCAGCTGCATCAGTGTCGAGCTGACTGACGAGCGGCGCTGCCAACAAATGGCCTTTGGCTACACTGAGGATCTTTGGTTTCAACGGAGCAACGTTGACCATTAAGGAGCTGCTGTCTTTCACGACACACGTAAATTCCTCTTTCAACTGCAAGGCAACAAAAACAACTGTTATGATGAACATGTTTACTACAAATATAATATAAGAAATCTTATTTCTTATACACGAACGCGAGATAAGTGACAATTTAATCTCCGCTTAAAGTTAAACGGAGATTAACTAAGTGACGGTAGCGTTGGTGCAACCGGCCCTAAGGCCGTGATGTTAATGAGAGCATACCCACTTAGTAAATTTCGACGGCCAACCGTGTGATTAAGCAGTTCAGAAATGACTATACACACGTAGAGTTCGAAGTACGGGTAACATTACGGTAATTATGCGTAACCAGTCTTGACAACCCGACGTTAGGTATAGGAATGCCAGTACTTTGATTACACTGTACGTGATCAAACCTCGCCATCACTGAAAGTCGACATACCCACCCACCCACAAACCTTATCTTACCCCCGCAAATAACGTAAGCTGCACTTTGTAATACACGCTACTTTTCACTGAAGCAATCGACCTGAACCGCATCTAAATCGCTTGAGAAATAAAAAGTCTACGACTGGTGAATAGTGTAATAATGATTGTCGGGGGTCTCGCGTTTTCGGCGTTGGCGTCAAGTACAGACATCAGACATCTAGACAATTAATGGCCCTTACAGAAACCAACAAACTCACGGCTTCATCAATGTCCTGGAAGCGTGGATACTTCTGAAGTATTTCTGTGATGGTCGGAGCTTTCGATTTGATCCAATGGCGCCGTTCTGCTCTTGTCCTGTCCATCATCTCGAGGAGTTCAACCCGGTTGCTGGCATTCGGGCGCCTCTCTCGTAGGTTGCGGACATCCGCCTCGTCGTCGTCAATTTCGACTGATGTATCCCTGCATAGTACACAGCAAACTAAATGCTCCTGTTCAAAAATTAATCTGTGGTAACGAAGCAAGCACAAATGCAGTGGCTATTCAAAACCTGTAAGCAATTCACGATGACTAATCAGAGGAATGACATCCAGTTCGGCCACAGGCCAATTCGGCCACAAACCACTTCGGCCACAGGCACTTCGGCCACACGACTGTACCAATTCGGCCATCACATTCGTGGACGAATTTGGTCATATTCAAACTGCTAGGACAGCCTACGGCTAGCCGTGCGCCATTCAGCCGTGTGCTTGTCCTTTCTACACATGGCTACAGTTATGGTTAGGGTCAGGTTTAGACGCTAAACACATGGCCGGCTGAATATGATCCACCTAACTTGATAGAAATATACCATACTTACATCTTACGCTTCCTTTGATGTGTCCACCTTGTCTGGATTTCAGATGAGCGTGAGCGCACCTTCCTCACGTAGTAGTTAATGTAACCACTATGCGATTTGGGGTCACAGAACTCGCCCTGAAATAATGAGAAACAAGAGGTCAAAGTAATTTGACAAAACACGCTTCACTTCCTCAATCATTGTACCTCAATCAGTTTGGAACATATAGGAGTCACCCCAGGGGGTCGAAATTTGTAGGGGTTCCTATTAGTGTTCCATAGTAACTATAGGCCTATGATGCACCGTTTGGCCACAGTGCACGCGCGTGACAACCAACCAACCAACCAACGACGTCACGACACAGCCTATCTCAATAAGCACCTCTGTTACTAAATTAAAGTGAGGCGCTTAATAATATTTTAAATACAGTTAACACTGCAGTTGCATTAATTAAGAACTCTTAGAGCCAAACAATGGCACTGCATCATTGTCGCAGACACAGAATGCAACACTGATAAGCACATCAACACACATCAACACACTACAGAAAAGATGTAACATTGAAAACAAATCTAAGAAAGTTCCTTTTAGTTTAAAATTTATGTTTTTCTCATATAATGTATAGTCCTATTAAGATCACAATAATTGTTGATTTGTAGAGGTCACTATTTAACCCACCTTGTAGGAATATTAAAAATTAGAGCAGCCTGACTATGCATTAGATTTTGCATTGTACACAGGGACATGGCAAGCAAATTTAACAACAGAAACAAGCAATACTTACATATCCACCGGTCACGGGATCTTTCAAGACAGGAAAGCAGGTAGTAATGGACTGCGCCATGTCAACTTTCTCCTCCATTGTCGGGTCATTTTTCCTGCAACATTACAATATCCCAGAGCTATCAAGCAACTTAAGATTAACCTTTGCACTGTCATGTTGACCAAGCTACACTGTACATTACTGTAAAATACTATTCCATTACGATTTTCTGAAATTTCACAGCATCACAAAAGAGACAAAGAATAATGATTAAATTAAGGAAAATCTGCTCACTATCGGACGAATCTGCATAACACCAAATTACTCAATTAGTCATGGTCAGCTGACCTGTAAAAGAGTTTAAGTGCAATTTAATTTCAATGCAAAGTAAATTAAATTAATAAATTAAAAGTAGTTCAACAAACTATAGTAAAATTAAAATGGTAATAATCAAAAATATATCATGACTGGAACAGTTAACTTGAGCAGCTGCAATACTACAACAACAATACCTCTCACAGTTTTCCATGAGATATGTGCAGACTGTTTTGGTCAGGAATGAACGTTCCTTTGGCGTGTATATTATTCCATCCTTTAGTCGAGTTGAAATGACCTCCCCGTCGAATTTCTCAGTTTTTTTTCCTTGCAGCAGGTTTTCAACATGAAAGTTCTTCATCCAAACAAACAACAGGGTAAACTTCAAATCTCCATTGAGGACAGATGTCATTTTAACTGTTAATTGTTAAGGACTATGCTATCATAGTTTAATGAAAATCAGCCAAGTCGTGTACAACTAATTCACAATTCATCGATTTAATTAATCTGGTTAAAATGTAAAGTTAAATTAAATAAAAAGGTTATAAGTAGTTCAGCATAGAAAGTTTAATACTAGGGCTGGAGCGGTTTTAAAACCGAAACCTCGGTTTTCCCCCAAAACTGCGGAAAACCGAAACTGTGATTTTCCCGTGCCTGCGTGACGGTTTTCTGCCAAAAAGCACATATGACGCACGTACTACTGTGCACAAGTACAGTAAGTCTATCAACTTATCTTTATGTATGAAATAAGTGAAACTAGCCGTTACTAACGTGAAAACGACAGAAAGATACTAACTTATTTCCGTCACACATGTGAATTAAATGCATTATCGCTCATGTAAACATCTCGCTTTCGACTCGCGAGATATCACGAGAGTAACGAGATCTCGCGAGCGTACGATAACGACTTGTTTACGTGAGCAATAATGCTCAATAGTGTTACATCGAATTGACATCGACATCGCGATTTTTTTCGAAAAATCGATCGTAATCGATCGAAGCAGGCTCTGACGCAATCGTAACGTTACATGTTATAGGCACATAGGGCCTACTACAGTTGGCCTTACTGCATTCTCTTTCGTGGGCATTTTGGTGATGAAGAAAACTGAAAAAAACCGAAACCTAATAACGGCGCTGAAAACCGAACCGGCAGTTGCAAAGACGGAACCGCTTCAGCCCTATTTAATACTGTCAATAACTAGCTAGTTAGCAAATTTTATTCACCTGGAATTTTCTGCGACTGCTCGAGGAAGCAGCTGATGGCGTGCTAGGATGCGATGATGTGCTACGTTGTGATGACGAGCTCGCCTCACTTCTGACCTCGTCACCGCCATCATCACGTTCTCTCGCAAGCCACATCATAAGCTGTTTCCGTGGTCCGAGCGCGAAACCCAACTCTTTAAGGTCGTTGCCATCAAGAAGCAGGAATCGAGCTTTTGTTGTGATTTGTTCATCTACACAAACACAAATTTTACCACTAAAAATATAGCACAATGCTGTTAATGCTACTATACAAAACTCATAAACAACCTTAAAAATTCATGCCAGCAGCTGTTGACGACTAAAAGTATAACCAACTTAAGCCCATGAAGATAATTCAGAAGAATCAATTAAACACGTCAAAATATTAATTTACATACCGCAAAAACCATGAAACTATAGGAAAAAGTAAGACATATGGACCAGGATTAAAAAAACGAATGATACACAAACCGACAAGTCACAGCTTTGGTTTGGTTTCTAGCACACAAAATAAATAATTTAAAAAATAACTGGCTACTAATTAAGTTTAAACAGTAACTGTGACTGTGGTCACGTCTGACAATCTCTGGGTAGGAAACAGAGAGGATTGGCTGCTCTACTACTACCGACCAGCACAGCTGAATATTCGTAACAGCCAATACAGTCATCCCAATTCAGTCCTTAGCAAGTTAGCATGCAAAATGATGCAATTGAAAAAAAACAGCCGACAAATGGCTTTATATGGCACAGCTACTGTCAGCTACTGAGCTACCTTGTCCTCTTACCTCTTAAGTTCTTCCTGATGTGCTCTGGTGCTTCTTCTCCAATTACTCCAGCCAAAGTTGCCAGCAAGTCCTCGTACTCACTGCTCATGCTGTCGAAGTCACGGACGAGTTCAGTTTATAATAACAACAGGTCAGCTGTACAACATACGGTAACTTAAAAACAGACAACTGTCTGATTAGCACAGTCATTTATCAAAGCATAGGCGACAATCCATTGGTGTCCACGGTGTCCGGACACCCCCAGTTTTTGGCCTTGTGGTGTCCACACCCCACCCTCAGAATTGTCAACCACGTGATCATTAACTACATACATAAGTGTGTTTTATTGCTGTCAAAATAAATTATTGGCCCATTTAATCACTGTCACAATTAATAAAATTTGGCAGAAGCGTCATTTTATTGCAGTTTGTAGTAAATTTGCATGCTAGCGCATCACTAACAGTCTAACAGAATTACGGTTTCATACAAAGTTTCTTTTTCACAGTTTCGTCAGAGTATTTCCTGTCGTCTGGTGCCCCCTCCCCAAACCCCTCCCCTAGTGGGGAGGGGACACCCCCTCGGCACTTATGGCGCCTCGATTGTCGGGTGTCGCGCCTTTGGCGCGACAGACTTTGCTCACCCGACTTAAAAACACTTCCCGGGCCTCTGCCCCAGCTCCGTAGCTGCATTAAGTGGCAGTCCTTTTGCTTCATTCTACGGTTCCGTTTCAGTAACGACGTTTGCAGCGCGCCAGACTCCTGGAAAACCAGGAACAGTGACAAAAAATTAATCCAATTTGCCTTTACTCTTTAAAATGCACGAAATTTGGTCAGTTGGTTCTCGCGAAAAATATTAAAATTGTTGCCACCAGATGTCACATTTTAAGGCTAAAATGAACCAAATTCGATGTCGGCTGCCCCGCTGGGGGAGCTTACAGCGCTCCCCCAGACCCCCTAGCTGGATTTAAGGGGCCTACTTCTACGGGGAGGGGAGGGGACAGGAGGGAAGGGGAGGGGAAGGGAGGGAAGTGGACACCCCCAGGTTTTTATCTGGATCGTCGCCTATGTATCACAGTGTATAATTCTGTACATAAATATACACGCAAACTGCAACAACGTCAATGTCCATCCCATGGCCAAAAATGCCAATAGGAATTAAGGCTTAAATATGTGGTATGGAGCGCGGATGAGCTGTTGCTGGGTGTTATTTACCACAGATGAATGGCAGTGTAGTGGATGGTGGTCTACCATTTCACTGAGAGCTAAGAGTCTGTAACTTACAGGCTGTAAATCACAAATGCAGTATGCATGAAAATGTTCCCAAAATCCAAGTGTAGTAAGAGATTCCACAACAATGTACCAATCAGCATTATGACTGCAAGACACAAATTTAACAATTTTGCCAAACACCAGATTGCCATTTTCAGTCATGGCATCAACAACAATGTAATTTCCTTGCTTGTATTCAACCGTGGCAACACACAGCTTTACTGCTAATGAAACACGCTCATCGTGCACTAGCCCCAATTTGTCACACAACAAATTACAAAATGGTAGACTGCTAACAAGAACCATCTGCTGTTGATAAACAACAGGAGACCTCCGACAGTGATCACTTGACAGCAACGAAAACAAAAATCGCTGCTGGTGTCGATATGCCAATGTACGGCATATATTTGTGAAGTTGCACACAATATGAGCTGACCGTTTGAAAAATGAATTCTTCAGCTCATATCGAAGACAGCTCATTCCAACAAGAGGTCCTGACTTCAAGATTATGCTTGGCAAATGAATCAAAAAATGGTGCTTTGGTCGAATTCTAACCCCAGCATAATGGCCATAAAGGTAAATATATTGTGACAAGTGATCCTCAACAACTGACCTCATGTAGTGCACCATACCTTGTGTGAACCTTGGAGCAAATAATAAGTCAACAAGATGTGACAGGTGTAGCAAAAAACGCCAGTGTTTATTACCAGGTGACACAAAATTTCCAAGGACCAGCGGAAGGTATTTTAGCAGTGTCCAATACTGCACTGCTTTCATGGTTGGAGCTAAGCCTTGTCCAGGTTCTGTTAGCTTAGTCAAGTGCATAGGCTTGTGGCTTTTGTCTACTGTCAGCTTTCCCCAAAATATTTCTAATTCACAAGTCAACGACTCAAAGCCTACAGCTTTGTCAACAATGCAGAGACTGTACAAAATACACCCCAATTCCAATGGAATTATCCCCTCCAGGACTACGTGCATAATGTCCAGGCTCCAGTTGTCAGTTACATGGTAATCATCAATTTTGTTCAGCACACAGTCAGTTTTAACCCCTCTGATGTGATTTTTTTTCGATGTTCCCTGCCTCAACTTTCGAACATCTTCCCCATAGCCACGAAGACCCCTTTTCTGAAAAAATTCCTCTCGAAAATGTACCTGAATGTCCTGCTGTGATGCATAACAAATACTACAGAAGTAGTCACACGAGAATGACTCAATGAAGCCCAGAATTCCATTGAGTGCGAGGTTGTCACAGGTTACTTGGCCCAAACTGGCGAAAATTGTCTGCTCTCCAATCACAGGGAAGTTGCCTGCAAACCCGGTGTTGCTCAAAAAATTCATTTCGGCAACAAACTCCTCCAATACAGGCTCAAATCCATATTTTTTCAAGTCTTCAGAGTAGCATAATGCTAATAAATGGACATTGGCAAAACAGGTGTTAAACCGGTGAGGGATATTCTTTATCGTGTAAAAGAACACCCCAATGTTGTGCAAAGTACTGTTGCCTCGCAGTGGGTTGGTGACACCCAAACCGTCATAGAATAGTTGGATAATTATCGAAAATTTGCTCGAATCACTAAACAAAGAGTGGGTTTTAAATTTATCCCCATCTACAAATTCTTGTAGTACTCCAGGCACGCATTTGTCTTCAAGCATCATCTCGACAAATGCTCTGTTTTGCATTAAGGTCTGCAAGGTTTTCTTCACAGGCACATACTGGAATGACTCGTAAACTAGTCTGCTATTTCCGCTTTGGCTACTAAAATTAGTTCCAAAATCGACTGTCTCTGGTTTGACTGCAAGTTTGTGACCGTCAAAAAAGGAGTCTTGTTTATACCGCGAAGACAAAAATTCTAGGGGTTCTCTGCTGCCCTTCAGTTTTTCATCCAAGTGCAACTTCACATCCTTAATCACATTACTATCCACACCAGATGACTTCAGACAGTTCAGTGTCTCAGCCTGTACTAATGAAACCAGAGAATTAGACATATGATTGAATGACTGGACTACTTCGGGCACCACACTAAATGGTATGCTGCTATTGGCCCGCAACCCAGCCACTAAAGATATGCCCTCCACTCGCAAATCAACACAAATTTCGGAAACGTCATCATTACTGCATTCCATCATTTCCATGTCATCATTACAACCGTCTACATCTTCAGCCCCGCCATGCTGTACATGTCGAGCTGGCATATCAATGCTGGTATTGTGACTGGAAACACCACATGCCTCTATCCCAGCTTCATCTAAGCTATTATGAAAGCTACGGACATGACGCATAAAATTGTATATTTTGGAAAAATGTCCTTTGCAATCACAACATAGCAGTGGATAGGTCAACTCTCCAACTACGTGATGTCGATGCAGATGAGCCCTAAACTTTGCTATACTTGCTTCAGATTTGGCACACACGTAGCAAGTATACATTGCGGCCAAGACAAAAATGCTACAGCACACAAACCAATAGCGCATTCTCGTTTACGCTTCTCGGGTGCCTAACAACGGATGCCTAGAATCACTGCACCGACCGCACCGTATACCGGCAAGAAAATACCTACCGGTACTACACTGTGGTCAGAACGGTGCGGAAGGGCCTACTATACGCCAAAAATGGGTCGATGCGGTATCTCCATACACGGAGTAATGCCTTAAGTCATGTTCCTAACCCTAAACCTAATAATGCACAATAAACATTAATTTAGCAGAGACCAGAAAAATAAACCAGGGCATTATCCCATTATTCCAGGATTAGGCCTAAACCAGTGCTGGGTACAGTGTAGCTTATACTATAAGCCGAGTTAGATTACAGTAAATGAGTACAGTTCAATTTCTTTGGAAAGATACGGTACATTCACTGTTGAACTCGTCAACTAGGTACAGTGCAACAAACAGGACTCTTTACGGTGAGGGTTATATAATCTACGATAGTACTGTAATAACAGGTTACTAAACACTATGCGGAGTTGTCGTACATTTTTACATCTACTAAATATCTAATTATCTACACTTATAGATTCCACTAATTAAATATGAGATCAACGCACAGGTTTTATTTTACTGCTTTTATTTTTATCAACTATTATACCTTATTATACTCATAGACAATAGAATAGATTATACTATATACCGCCAAATTGTTACCAGCAAATAAACATCCGGTTGAAGCTGGTACTGACAGTCAGCGTAAGCTGGTTTCCTGCGCAATCATTATTTTAGTGCACAATTTCGTGCACTTATGCGGTTCGCACACTTTTTGTGCACACGCGTTTGCACACTTTCGACGAGAGAGTAGGCGCAATATTAGAAGTCGACCGTCAGTCCCCGTACGGGACTAATTTTTATTGCGGATGCCGTCACCCGTGGTCAGAAGGCAGAAGTGCATAACATGCATTCCATCGTGACGGAATTACCATTTGCACAACTTCTGACGAACTAATGAATCCTGTGGATGGATGGTGCCTATGTGCATGTCTAATCTTTATGGCGGATATTACACTGTTGGGTTTGTGTTTCTATCAGAACATCAAAGAATGCAATAAAACTTATGCATACATTATATACAGATTTTATTGCTTTCCCTAAATTAGCGTGACGGAATCACTTAACTTTTAAACCTGCAGTTTCAAGTGTTGTTGTGTTACATAGATTCTCTGCTAACATAACACAGTGCTAACCGTTATTTTTGTTACAATAAAACACAGGACTGATAGTGTTCAAAAAGCAATACTCCTAGTAGTGATCACTCACAAATTTTCTTTGCAGTTGTCCGTAAACAACCGTGACGGACTCACATAAAGCCTGTGACGGAATCACCTGTGCCAAACTGAGCCTGAATAAGCTCATCGGCTATCGTTGTTTTTCTGCACTTGCCGTTATAATTGCCAGTGCCAGGCCTACATGACAGTGTTTACTTAACAGTATTCTAAACTTTGTTTGAATTAATAATCAATTGTGAAATCATAACATAATACAGTAGGCTAATCAATGACGCGAACACGGTTTCTCAAATGCGTACTGCACGTATGATCAAAGAAACCACAGCACATACAGCAACAAAAAGTTAAAGCTAATACTGTTTGTACTCGTCAGCTAGCACCACAAACAATGAAGTACTGACTCCGAAAAGTACTACAAACTACAAAGGTAATACTGAAAGGTAATACTGATTCAGTTTGCATGTCACGTAGCACCAAAACTGACTTTCGGACCAAAAGTATGATTAGCAGCAATGTGACTGTTTAAGCGATACAAGTAACACAATGGTAAGATCCGTCATCGTCCTCAATACCATTCTCTAGTCCACATGACTGATGGACCCATATGCGACAAGTAGCACACATAATCCACGGCTCGTACAGTTTCTCATCCTTGGGGTCGCCATATTCAATACCACAAACGTGGCATGGAGTGTGGTCGTCAGCTCTTCGTGTTGACGCATCTAAAGCACATATCCCAATGAAATAATAAAGCAAACAATACGCTTATAATTATGCAAGTACCAGTAGTCCAAATATAGCCGTAAGTCATTAATAAATATAGTTGTCTGTCGTACTCGTGTCACATGTACGCCTGAATGTGATGCACACTGAACATTCGACAGGACTTCAGTTTGCAATATTTCATCAAAAACCTTATATTATAATATCATTATTTCCATGACTTTGGATAATTTATAGGTGTTAGAAGCAAACAGATAGGCTAACAAATCACTTTAGATTAAGTCATGCTAAACCTGTTTTGGCAGCAGACTGTTTTGTAAATCTCCGACTCTGACCACCAGTCTTCTTGCGTTTTTCATGTTCATTCAGATGTTTTGTGTGATTCCCTCCAGTCCTATGGTACGCTGGCTGTCTACGCTTGCGTCCTGTTACTTCTGTTCTTTCTGCTGAAGCCTGTGCTTCTGTTGCTACCGTTGGTTGTTCTAGGGCTGCCACTGCTGGTTCTGCTGTTGCTGCTGGTGGGTCTGATACTGAAGTCTGTTGTTCTGCGATAGTAGGTGGAATCTCGTAGATCTTGACGTTGCCAGAGGTGCCATAAAACTGGCAATGTATCGCATTGCCAATGGCATTAACGCAGTGCATGTTCATCGTTCCTCGAACAGGAATTGCATCTCTCCATATGTCATCGACGCAGAGACTAGCGCATCTACTAGCGATTTCTTCTTCAGGCATACAATAGATCAAGATGTTGCTGCTTGCGCGTCTCACTGCGTCACAAAAAGACGCAGCATCGGTAATAACAGTCTGTCTCGACATCACCTGTCTGTGAACAAGGCGCTTAGCGTTACCACCAAGTGCGTCCACTGGGCCCTTGCCATGGCTCGTGGCGAAGTAGTGCCAACAAATACACAAACCGTACATTGCAGACAGTTTCGGCAACAAATTAAATATATACTTGTTCTTAAACTGACTGCTTGGACCATCAGTCCAGATGTTCACTGCAGTAACTGTGGACAACCTGGAATCCTTCTTAACCAGCTCCAGTACCTCTGAGCAGTATGCAGCAACGGCTCTTTTCTCGTGCTCTTTGCTGTCAGACACAATGACTTTGGACAGTATGTTGTTCCGATGCCATATCATGACCGTGTAAACCGACACTTGTGCTTGATTCCAGTGGGCCGATTGAATTTCGTCTTGGAAATTAATGGTATAGTTCTCCGAAAAGTCCATTTGGATCAGACACTCTTCTGCACTGTCGCACATTGCAGAAGCCTTTTGACTATCATACAGTGCAGACTGCTTATTCTTGATAAACGTGTGCCACAGAAAACGTGGCAGCTGTGCCATCAGTGCATCCATTGCATCCATCAAAGTACCACTTCGTGTGCACTTGGACAAAAATCCATTCGAATTTTCCTTCCATTCATACCAGTTTACAGTAATGTCTTTGGCACTTACTTTGTCAACAACATTCTGAACAAACAGCTTACTGTCACCACAAGTGTCGCATTCTCCAGACATACAGCTTTCACTGTGCTTGTCACATACACACATACGGACCACTTCATCCAACTTGCTGGGCACTAACCCATTGCAACTGCGATGCAAACATTCAACAACAAGTATTGCGTTATTATGATATTTGCAACCGCAAACATTGTGCGGCATTTCTGACGTTAACAGAACGTTCTTTGGCCTCAACGATGCAAACTTTGACTTTCCAACCAGCAAATCCTGACAGTCGGCTTTATACGTTTGGTATGCTTCACCCACAGTCATGACAAGATGCCGTTTCTGCAACTTTTGCTTCACGCCGTCTGATGACTTCACCGTGATGACATCAGCTTTACCGGGCATAACTCTAGAAATAGAATCATTGTTATAGAAATCAATCACTGTCTGTTCTGTGTCTTTGTCCAGAGCAGTAGGACCAACCTTCTTCTGACGCAGAGATGCTGACATCTCGGGCAATATTTCTGCTGCCATACGTTTCATTACTGCCCGCATCTTCCGAGGACTTTTTGGTAAGACCTTTTCAACCCGTTTCCTTGCTTTTCCGAATGCCGCCGGAGATCTGTAAGGGAACTGAGTGTCTGCTGGGATGCCGACCGTCACAGTTTTGGTGTGCGTGTTTTTGACACGCCATCTTCTTGTAGCCAGCATGCAACGTTTTTTGAATGCGGCAGCTTCATCTTCACTCATTTGAGCTCGTCGTTCACTCTTTCGCTTTCTGTCTTTGTCCTGATATTCTTTATATGCATTGGGGTTAATCTTAAGAAGAGCGCGTCGTTTTCTTTGTCTTTCGGCTGCAGTCTTCACCATTGTTCTGAAATCATACACGAAGACATTCATTAACACTGCACTCAGTCAACGTACCATAATAATAATTATTATTATTATGATATCGTACTCTTAGTACAACAATGATTGAAACAATAAAAAATACATGTGAAATACAGTCAATCAACAGTGGCTATAAACTCATTGAGAGTGTCAACATCACCACCACAAAAAGCCTCAGGTAAGTAGCCAAAGTGACTCTGTTACGGAATCACGGAAATCGTGACGGAATCACTTTCGTGATTCCGTCACGATTTCCGTGATTCCGTCACAAAATTCGGTGATTCGGTCACGCAATTTTTCGACAGAAAATATCAGAAACAAAATCAAACAAATGGACACCCGAAAAGGTCCGGCGGTTTGTGAATTAGACACAGGCATCTGCCCTCGCAAATCTATCTGTCGCAATCCCATATGAATGTACAGCCATAAATGCGTGACGGAATCACCGATTCGCAGTTTGATGTAGGGGTGTTCGAAATTATTAACAATGCAAATAAACCTTGCAAGGCACACAACTACGACGGCAATTTTCCAAAGCTTGACAGAATGCTGATTTGAACGACACCAACCGCACCTTTCTACCACAAATATATCGTGAGATCACCTCAGATTAAAATTACACAAAAATGCACTTCATTACAAAATTTGTAAACAATATGAAACTACTTCCGTTTTACAGTTTTTAAGTAAGTAAATCAGTTGATACATACGAAGATTAAACAGGTTTTCTGGTAGAAGAACAAGTTTGTAACTAAATTCCAGCAGAAGAAGTCTAACGGCTGACATTTACTGTTCGACTGTCATGTCCGGTTTAGCGTGGAATTCATGTCCCTCTAAAACCGTATGCATACAGTTATGTAAATTGCCCAAACTCCACCCAGAACGGTACCCCCGTACCTGTCGTAGAGGAAACTAAGTTCCTGGGCGTTGTCTTTGACCGCAAATTGTCTTTCATCCCACACATAAAACATTTAAAAGATAAATGCACAAAAGCTCTGAACCTGCTGCGAGTCCTAGCGCAC
>Ga0209122_1000210_pt1 | contig 16364 bp, 8 predicted proteins | sample OlaalgELextract2_2_FD_187375 | JGI IMG/M metagenome (GOLD analysis project Ga0209122, IMG submission 187375) | Olavius algarvensis symbiont microbial communities from Tuscany, Italy - Type A ELBA extract 2 (SPAdes) (version 2) | ecosystem: Host-associated > Annelida > Digestive system >...
CGAAACGAATCCAAACAATACTAATAATAACTCATCTCGATCAGCAGGAATGCACACTAAAAAGTATTCAGGCGACGAACAAGCTGAATGGTTCAGCCGCTATTGACGTCCCGTCTTTCAGGCTACCTGCCTCAATTTCACGGCGCCAGGTGCCCTTCTGCCTGTTTACAGGTTTCCTGAATGACAGGCGTGGCCTATTCGTGGTCCAATTAGCTAGCGTGGAGGCGTAATGTGGTCGAAGTAGTCCCTCACTGCCGATAGTTTAGTCTTTAAAAAGCATAATAAAAACGACTTCGTATTGAAAAACTATTTAGAATATTAGTGTTACTGACAATGCAGTGCTGAAAAGTTAGTGTCGATAACAAAAATAATTAACTCGGATAGACACGAGCGATTCTTTTTTGTATTCGTACGCGTTCGATTTCGCCCGGGAAATGGGAAAACTGTTTGTTTTTGTGTACTACGGTGGCCATGTTTGACATCACTAGCGCTATCGTATGAAGTGAATTATTTACAATGGTAAGTGTCGTATTTTTACCTTCCTGTTGTAATATGCATTATACACACTCACGCACGCACTTACAGAGTACATACACATCATAGATATGTGTAATTAGTAACGGTTATGGCTATGGCTGCGTGCACGCTCAGGGTACACGCCTAGCCGGTACCTGTCCATGGCGGGGGTAAAGTGCGAGGTGCGAGGTAATAAAATGCGAGGTACGGTGCGAGGTATCAATGCGAGGCGCTGGGTAATCTGCGAGGCTGGAATGTGCGAGGCGCAACGGACAACTGGCGCAGCAGGCGTCTTTATAGGATGTAAACCACTGAAGCGTAACTAATTATCTAAGCTACTGTTAGGGATTCAGCGCTTGTTGTTCCTTGTTTTATTGTTTTGCTAGCCCCGCAAAACCCAACTGTAGTTTATTTGTGGGAGTTTGATGCACATTAGCATTTAGTGACTTGGATTTAGGCCTTAAAAGCCGTCATGTCGCATATGTCTACCTCGAAATCCTAGACTAGGGAATAATGATGCTGTAGAGTAGGGCTGTATATAGGCCTACATGAAAAATACTAAACTAGGCTCAGTTCAAATTTATTATAGCGCCTATAATGAAGCTGCTGGGTTAGAAAAAAAGGTAAGTGCTATTACCAGTCCGGACCGGACTGGTGCAAAAGTCTGGTACCAGTCCGGGCCATGGAGGCGTCGCAGCCCTTCGGCGGCCAATGTCCACGCCTCCCATTAAAAAATGAAACTGGCACTAACCCGTACTACTGAACCCTAACCGACCCACGAGGCGCTTTAATACTGAATAAGTGAAGACTGATTAAGTGCTATAACAGTATTATAACTGGTTTCAAACATGCGCTGCAGCCATAATTGTCAACAGTGCGCATGTACTGCGACCAATGCGCATGTGCGGCTTCAAGCCATAGAATACCTAAACATTTCCGGATTTGTAATAGACTTTGCTACCAGTCCGGTTCGGACTGGTAATAGCTTTTTCGAGAAAAAAAGGAAAAATTGTATTGAAGTCTGATGCAACTGATCACCGTTACGATTTTATTACTCATTCACAGCAATCCGACGGCAACTGTTTTCACGAAGTTCTACATATATTTATATTAAGTTAAAAGACTATCAAACATGCCAAAGAATCTTGTAATAATTCACTATTTATGCCGATGTACAAACCTAACGCCGTGCTAGTGTTTTATATTTGTTGTGTTTTTTTCTACCTATCACGTGTGAATAAAGATGACTAGGCCTACTTAAGCAAGCGACGTATATGCTGAGCAACGACGGCGACGCCGGACAGCCAAGAGGTCGACGATTGCCAGCCGTTGAGCAGGCCTCCTCGCGAGAGTCGCCGTCGTCGGTGAAGCTTAATTACCGTTGGGTAAAGTGCGAGGTGATCCGCTAGCCACCGACGAATCACAGTCCACCTCACACCGTGCCTCGCATTTTACCACCTCGCAGACTCGCACCTCGCAGTTTACCCCCGCCCACCTGTCCGCTATTTAAAGTCCGTTTCACTGCAGAATTTTCTTATTGCCTGTATTTATAGAAGTCCTAACAGTGATTCAGAAAATGTCTGTTTGGCTAGTGTTTACTTTAACGGGCGCTATGGTCAAACTATTATTTCGGGTTAGGGTTAGGGTTAGTTTTAAGGGCCATGCTAAATACATCAGGCATGCGGGCGAGTGCGGGCAAGATTGCATGGCACATTCGCCGGCAGTTTTGACTAGGCCTGTGATTAGAACTGTCAATGAAGTATATGCTGTCCCTTCACGTAGGCCTATATCATTTTGCAGCTGTAGGTTGTTATTTCACATGTTTTTGTCTATTTTAGCGCCGTTGTAATTTTGATAAAGAGATGGTTATGGGGACAGGGATCCGACTAAGGGGTCTGGGGAAGTGTCGTGAGCTCCCGAAACCCGTATAACTTACTGACTATCCCTTTCACCGGTTCCAGTATTAACTGCATCGGCGCCGATGCGAACATCTGAGCATTGGCATTAACTTGGGCACTGCCAATTTGCCGGTCAGCAACAGCATTCACATTGAGTGTGTTCAGTGGTGCACATTGTATTGTTTGTAAGTAACCACTAGTTGTTTATTTTTTTCTCAATGTTTATTGGTTTTGTTATATTCATGCTTAAGTTATATTTAGACATTATCATGGGTCGCCAGCTCGATAGGCTAATGCCTTTCTGGCAGCCTGCCAACATCTTACACTCTCTTCTCGTCTTTATGTTATTACGGCAAATAAATATTGTTGTTGTCGAGGCCAGGAGCAATGTAAGCCGGAGCCCACAAGTGTTGTTTGCATCAAAATGATAACTAGTTTGATATATAGCCATTTTCTGTATCTAAGAATCTACTGTTGTTGTAGAACACTTCTGCTGAAGACATTGTGGGCTTTTCCTGTGATGAAATGGTTACGTTGTTGCAAAACAAGTTTAAATTTGTGGACGAAGTGCTGACAAAATTTAAAGGTATACAACTACAACTACTGCACTGTGGAATCTGCGAAATCTTAGACAGTCATGTTTCGTCATAATTTGTAGTACTGTAGGTAATTGTTACACTGATGCAAATTGCAGTCATTAGTTTTGTGCCGAAAATTGTAAGACATTAATGTCATTAAAATGCACCATAATGAGGAAAAATTTCTAGCATCTTGGTTGAGTTTTCTGGAAGTTTAAGGTGGCGGAGATAATTTCTGTCGATGTGCTGGTACAGCCAGCTGATGTCATAACGGAAGCAATGTGTCTGTTGATCCATTTGTCTGTCTGTCTGTCCAAGTTTTAATTTTGTGTCGTGGATGCCTGAGCCAAATTGTGTCTGAAATTTGATGTAATGGTCGGCCTCTGTCATCCTTATAATTGCTCTATGCCTAATGTTTCTGCTCCACATTTTAGTAAAAGAGACACAGGGGCACATATTGGGATAGGCAGTGTGGTGACGTCATTGGCTGGTTGGTCATCACGAAGGTGGACTGCAGCCAAATGGTTCGTCGTAGGCCTATAGTTACTACTGAATGAACACTCGTAGGAACAACTACCCCAGGAATTAAGTGGTACCATTTTGGACCCCCTAGGCTGACCCATAACCGGGAACGCACCCTGTTTTGGGACCGCCTGCCATCTCGGAAAGAGAATGAATGAACTAGAAAGTTTAAAGTGAATATCAAGAGAGATGTTAGCCACTACTAGGGCAACATATAACAAGAACTTATCGTAAACAGATCGCGTGTCAGCTGTGCACATAATTCGTCGAAGGCATATCCGTGACCTTAAAATGTACGTTAAGGGTCACTCAGGGTCACTGGAAACGGAAGTTAATAGTAAGTCGTATATGATCTGTCCAATGGTTCCGTAACGGAACGAGTTATTGGACGTTGATTATCGTGACCTTTGAAATGAGGGTCAGAGGTCACTCAAGGTCATTGAAATTAGTGCCATTCGAAAGCTTTGGTGTGGTTTCCTATTTGCCTTCTATAGTAACTATGACTGTATATGTGTCCGTTTGTGAGATATTCAGTGTCAACGAATGGCGTGACCTTGAAAACCAGTTACGGGTCGTTCAAGGTCATTGAAAATGGCGCCGTTCGATAGACCATATGCGACTTTCTATTGTGACGATATGTTAAGCCGTTTTCATCTGATACCGGGCGTTACGGACAGATAGACAGACGGACAGACAGACAGATTTGCTCTATCAATATCGCATTAAATTTACCATTCGTTTTAAAAATTTACTACTTTAATATTTGTTGGCAGTTTCAATATTCATATAAAATATTTTTGAAAAAAAATATTTCAAAACCATAATATTCGCATTTTTGTTCCTTACACTGCAGTATTGCTGCTGTTTAACGCCAGTTGAGTTGCACAGTAATGTACTGATGTAGTTGTAGACAGCATTTCGGATGCAGGCTGGCATGGCCTACTGGAGTGGTTGTAAGCACTACTAGAGCATTGTAGCTGTAATCATTGTAAAGGCATTGTGCACTGTTCAGTTAGTCTGGTGTGAATATGGTGAAGTGTTGTGGAACAGGACTGTTTAAACATGAACAACAGAGATTGCTTCTGTAAGTGATTAGCACAATAGCTTGTTATACTTTTTGGCGTATTACAACACTTGTAGACGAGGAGATCGATGGTGAGTCATACCTGGGTCTCACTGAATCGATTCTGGCAAATGTGATGAAACTAAAGGCTGGCCAGATCGTTAAAATACTGAAGCATGTAAAGTCACTTGCGGTGAGTGGAAAGTGTTTTAATGTTTTTATGTGTGTATTGTTTGACAGCCATTTAATTTGCAAGATAACTCACGAAGCCATGCCTACATGCTTCAAGTGCCACAAGCAGCTGTCACACCTTAGACACCTGTGCCATCATCTTCGTCACGTTCATTTATTATTTGAACCAGCACCTATAAACTGTGCTGAAGATGGATGTTCTCGTACATTTTCGCGGTACAATTCGTTTTATCGCCACATATCTACATGCCATCCCCAGTCATGTAGTGACACTGCGAAGTCATCGCCGTTGGCTGAGTCGTCTACTAATCTTCCGACAGCTGAGACTGGTGGCAGTAATTCTGCTGCTGCTGTAGCAAATGACAGTTCAGTTTCTTGTGTTCCATCACTTTCTGAGAAGACGATCAAGGATCACGCTGCACATTTTTTAATGACGCTGACTGCGTCAAGTTCTATGACTGTGTCGCAAGTTAATTTCATTAAAGATTCGGTTACTGAGCTAGTGGCGAATACTGTGAGCCTGGCAAAACATTCTTCATCAGATCTGCTGAGAAACCTTTCTGTCAGTTCATCTGACAGAAGTGCCGTTGAGCACTACAGTTTTCTTGACAGACTGAGCAGCCCGTTTGATGGTGTCGAGTCTACCTACAAGTTGGAGAAATATGTGTCACAGCTGACATCATATGTCGAACCAAAGGAGCACATCCTTGGCCAACGTTGGGAAGGGACTAGCAGCAGTCATGAGCAACATTTAAAGGACGATACTTGTATGTATGTGTCTGTAAAAGAGACTTTGACACACATACTACACTGGCACAGAACATGGGATGAAATGTTGGCTGTGGATGATGAGTGTGTAAATGATGATGATATCAGCTGCTATTTTTCAGGACAGAATTTCAAAAGAATATATACACGATTGAAAAATGAGATAAAAATTCCGTTTTACCCGGTTGTGTTACAGCTTTATTATGATGACTTTGAGACGTGTAATCCTATTGGAAGCAAGGCTGGTGTACACAAGTTGGGTGGTTTTTACTTCACCATCTCTAACTTGGGTCAAAAGCACAAGGGCAGACTAGACAACATAAACTTGGTTGCACTTGTTTACAGACAGGACATTGTGAAGTATGGAATGTCGGCTATCTTGGAGCCACTTGTAAAAGAGCTTCTTGTGCTTGAAAGTGGTTTTGATGTTGTTCTTGAAGATGGTAGCAAGCGGCAGATTGTGTGTTTTTTAGGCAATGTCGTAGCTGACAATTTGGGTCTGCACGGCATTCTTGGGTACACAGAAAGCTTCACACATTCATATGCTTGTGATTTCTGTTACGGGACTGTTGATGACTTTCAGACAAAGTATGTGGAAGATAAGTTTACACTGCGTGATCGTCAGCAGTACGATCACCACTGTGACACACTTCTGAAACAGGGCAGTGCAAGCAGCCATGTGTTTGGCATAAAATCGATCTGTGCCTTGTCACAACTGAAGTATTATCATCCAGCTGAGAATGACACATGTGACATTATGCATGACATTTTAGAGGGTGTTGCTCCATATGAAGTTAACCTACTTCTCCGTCATGTGATCCTCAAACAGAAGCTCCTTAGCTTGGAAGACTTCAACAGACTTTTAGCTGCTTTTGACTATGGCACCATTGTGTCATCATCTAAACCGTCTCAGATCTCTCTGTCAAGATTACAGGGATCTGACACTTTGGGGCAGCACTCACATCAGATGCTTGTTCTTCTGTATGTTTTACCATTTATCCTTTCGAAATACGTAACTGCCGATAACGCGAACTGGAAGCTATTTATTTTGTTGCTAGAAATACTTGAGTTGGTGTTTTCGCCGGTAGTGACTGCAGGACACCTGTCATACTTGTCAGAACTGATAGCTGAACATCATACGCTGTTTCGTAAGCTATATCCTGATTGCAGGCTTAAGTACAAGCATCACAGGATGGTTCACTATCCATCAGTAATGGTGAGGAACGGACCGCTAAGTGAGATGTCTGTCATAAGATATGAAGCCAAACATGGATTCTTTAAGCGGTTGGCTCATATAATATGTAATTTCCGAAATGTATGCAAGACTCTAGCACGTAGAAATCAGATGCGCCAAGCTGTCGTCTGGTGCCAGCCGACGTCAATAGAACCGTCGGTACAAATTGGGACAGGAAGAGAGACAGTTATCACGATGCATAAAGAATTTATGTCACTGTTTGCAGACTCTGCTGTGAAAGGGCATGCTGTTTACCTGGCCAATAGTGTTCGTGTATGTGGCACTACGTATGAACCGGGACGCACTGTGATAGTTGACGCGGATGACAATGGCTATCCTGTTCTTGGCTACATTGTCAAGATTATAGTGTCTGATGGGATTGTAAGTTTTGCAATGCACGAGTGGACAGTGTCTGGCTTCTGTTCAAAAACTCGATCTTACTTGTGCCTGGTTAGTCAGCGCAAAATCTGTTGTCACCAGAAGAGCCTGCTTGACTTTCATCCAGTGCCAGCATATCAGTGCTCTGATGAAGAGTGTTCTTTTTATCACATTCGTCTGAGGCATCTGTTGTGCTCTGACAACTGACTGACTGAGAGGTACATGGTGATGCACATACGTAGAAATCTTGATATATATTCAGCCTGGTTTGCATTACCATGCAACACGCTGTGGACCCAGCTGTGGAACACTGCCGTGTTGCACGATCAATGTGACTTGGAGCAAGTAACTGTGAAATCCCTATTCTTTCTTTTTGTTTGTTGGTGAAAACAGCTGAAGTGGATCTTAACCCATCGGTATAGATCCTTTTACATCAGTGACGTAGACCCCTAAGCCATAATCACAAGCATTGGCGGCTGGTTGATAACCTCCTGTGTCTGGCTAGCCAGATAGCCACAACTTACCGGCTAACCCGGACCATAAATTTGTATGATTTTATAAATCTGTAGTATATTAACTTTATACGTTTCAGTAAACTGACTGTTATATTAAATAAATGCTATGTGTTACTGTTAATCAGTAACACTACTAAACAGTTATAACACAGTCCTTCTCTGAGTTTCTGCCTTATGAACCATGATGCTTACATCATTGCGACACAGCTAACAGCAACTGGAAAGTGACTGAGAGGGGGTTTTTGACTAGGGGCAGGTGACGGGAGACACTTGACCGAGGATAAATGAGCTACGTTTGGCGTGGCGTAAATCCGTGTAATGGACTATATAGCTATCGAGCAGCACTGCTACTAATGTCTCTTAAAACTGCTGCTGCTAGCAAATAACATATTCTCAAAAGACAAATTATTTTCACATTTGCAGACTCAGCATTCTCTCGACTATAGTGCCTGAAATGTTCATGTAAATAAATCTTATATTGACTAAGTTATGCCGTTTAAAGCTACGGGGTCCAGTAGTTATGCCTCACTATGTATGTGCATATGTGTGTTTGTTAATGCAGTGTCCATCGCCGTCTACACCAGCATGTGCTGCATCTTCATCATCCACTTCAGCTGTGTCTATGTCAACGCCATTGCGAGTATCTGGACCGACTGTGACCACACTTATGTCCACGCCAGTGTCAGCTGTGTCACCCGAACCTTGTGGATCATCTTCGTCTATGTCAAGTGCCGTACTAGTGAAATATGTACGTTGGATAGTACAGTATACTGACATAGACGACGAATCAGCAGCCATACTGGTTCACGCCTTTGTTACGTCCAGCGTCGACTATTGCAATCTGCTGTTGGCCGGAGCACCATAGTCTGTTACCAACAAGTTGTAGCGGGTCATTAACGCTGCAGCGCGAGTTGTGATCGGCACAAAGTATGGAATTCCTTGCCGGACAACTTGCGTAACCCGATTATTGGCGGGAACAGTTTCAGACAATCTCTGAAGACGTTTCTGTTCGCAACGTACTGATGCATTCAGCGCATTAGAGGTTTCACGTCGATGCGCTATACAAATCGACTTTTTACTTACTTACTTACTTACTTACTTACTTACTTACTATGACCACGGCTTGACACACCTGCTTCACTCTCACCTTCGCTGTCACTGGATCAACGACGTGGAACTTGTTCCAAAACAGTTTGCATGAGCCGGACATGCAAATTGACTGTTTTCACCGTATAATGAAGATCTTTCTTTTTGATCAGTACTTGGCACATTGAACGCATCAGAGGCATTTTTTGCGACGATGCGCTATATAAATTGACATTTACATTTAACTTCGGTTTTAAGTCTAAAACAAAGTTAAGACCAAAAGGTCTTAAATTGAAGTTTAAAACTTAGCGTAAGCAAAAGATAGTCAGTGTAAGCACCCTAGTTTCTACTTGATTTGATACTTATGTGAAACAGTGTCTGCAAATGCAGTTGTAGCTTTTGTGTATATTCTGTGTAGGATGTATTGGGTGCCGTCAAGGCCCACAAGGATGGCTACAAAATCTTAACCGAGTATGGCACCACAAATGCTATACTGGAGCACAAGGAGCTCTTTGTCCGCATTATTGTCAGCCTGCTTGTTGATATAAATGGCGGAAGTTTGTACGTATTCAGTGTGTTCTAGTACGATAAGTTAGGTACATGTTATTACATGCTTGACTTGCGTGTTGCGTGATGTTTGTATTATGCATCATGAAGGCTGATAGGCAGTTTGCCTTGCCGCAGCTTGGTTAACTTGAGATAGGTTCATTTTTAGGTCGACTTCGAAAAGTCGACCTAATAATATAGAGGGGAGAAATGTCCGTCCGTACGTCCGTCCGTCGACAAAAAGTTTCTTCAATTTGATTGAAATTTGGTATATAGGTAGAGGTCGATGAGTGATGCACGACGGTATGCCGTATGGTCGGATCGAAGGTCAAGGTCACGAGCCCTTCAAAGTTTGAATTCCTTCCATTTTTAACATCTATCTCCTCCGCCATTTACAACGGGAGCTGGCAAATGACCACCAATTCTTAAACTAGGGCACAATATCTAAATTGATCGGGCCAGATTTTTGATATTTGCCCTAGTTTTTGTGTCACGTGACTTTGAACTTGGACGGAACGTCAGTGTTGACTTTCGAAAATTTTTTTCTTCCCATCTCCATGAAATTCGGTATATAGGTACAGGTCGATGAGTGATGCACGACGGTATGCGGTATGGCCGGATCGAAGGTCAAGGTCAAGGTCACGAGCCCTTTTGTGTCACGTGACTTTGAACTTGGACGGAACGTCAGTGGTGACTTTCGAAAATCGCTTACTTATTTCTTGTTTCTGGTAATTTGGGTCTGTTTGAGCGACATTTTGCTGACAATTAGAAGTCGACCGTCAGTCCCCATACGGGACTAATTTTATTACCTCTGTAGTAATTTTAGTACCTCTGCCTGTGTGTCTTGGTAGCACAATAGGTCCAGAATGCCTGTGACTATTGCAGCGCCATGTGCTGTGCTTACACCGTGCTTTCTGGTAAAGAACTCTCTTGTTCAGCTGCCAGTGAATGGCAGGACAGGGTACACAGCTTAGGCATAATTGTCATACCACATGCGTGATCATGCACTCTTGTGCAAAGACGTGCTTATTATTGTTAGTACTTGTTCTCTACTGATTGTTCAGGTACCCATCGTCGGAAGTGAAAATGAATATGGCAAAAGCAGTGATAAATGACTTTCCAGCTCTACACAGTGGCAATCAGCTTCTGCATGGCTGTGTATGTAGCACTAATAGTTAAATCTTTGTGTGTATACATACAGAATTTTCTCACGAATCAGGTGACGAAAGAATTTTGAAAATGGTTTACATTTGCCGAAGTTATTATCAAATATTAAGGGGTATACTTTTTCGGGACACAGTGTATATAAAGCATGTACTTAATAATGATATATGACCGGTTGTTTTGGCTGTTGACTGGCTGCTGAGGCTAGCAGTGGCAACATCAATGAAATTTAACTGAATATTGGTGCAAGCAGATGTCAGCAACGAGATAATACATAAAAATGCTGAACTAATCGTCACTGATTACATTACCGCAAATTACTCATACAGCAATACTGGAAAATTACTGACTTTTGAAACCCTGGATAACATATGTTAATAGGTCACCATGATATGATACTACTAGACTTCTGTTTCTGCTGTACAGGATCCGTATTACACACCATATCATACCACGACATCTGGCGGGAAAGTGCGCAAAGTTACTGCCTCTGGATACATTGAGGAACGCCTGAAGACTTTGCGAAGTAAACTGTCACCATCGAAAAAGCCACACAAAAAGCACGTCTTTAGGACGTTGCTCGCTGACACGCCTCAAGCAGATGACATGGAAGCAGGTTTTATAACTTTTGAGCAACTGTCTTGCTGCATAGTGAAAGTGGCCGATATTGAGATAGACGGTAGTGTGACATATTTTGTTGGTTGTAAGTTGTTCTTTGGTCACAAGTCTGCCCTTTGCGGTTGCGGGTGGTTTAAAAATTTGTAGTTTGCATCTATCTACAGCTACATTTCGGCAATGGCTGAAGATAAAGAAAATGTTAATAGCACACTCCGAGACTTACACTTTGTAGCATCTTGTTGTTTGTTGTTGTTTATGACTACAAACTTTTGTGTTATTGCGCATGAGAGTGCATAAGCTGTAGACAGGTGGCTGACGTCTTGCATTATTTGCACGGTCTAATGATAGTCGTAATGTTGTAATATTTAGATATACTTGATGACGCAACAATGACGTTGGTGAGACGTCTGCAACATGATCACAATGCAGATGTAACATCGCTGATGAACGATAGCTTTGATGCACGGTTGGAATGGATTCGACATCATTCACCACCTGTTCGAAGTGTAATGGCGATGTTTCCACCACTAAAGGACATTTTATCATCTCATGTGAGTTACTGTTAACCCGTTTCCACGTCATGTTTCAGAGGGCTATAAATCCTATTTGATAGCTGTGCAAGGTTGGTATTAGGGCTGCAAGACGACTATTTTTTAATGAAGTTTAACGGACAATTAAAATAAGTAGCCGAAGCAATTCAACAAAAAGCATCTCACTACCCCCTGGATCCACTGCCGATGTCCCTAGTAGTTGCCACTCAGTTTTAACATCTTAGCTCAGTAATTTTCTAAGATATGAAGTGGGATCCAAAAATTCAATTTCCGCTTGCTACCTCATTCCGTTTGTTTCCGAGATAGCATGGGCTGCCTAGAATGAGAGCCTTAATCCAAATTAATTACAAGCTTTCATTTTAACAGTGGATGAAGACAACAGCCTAGCATAATGTACCATATTTTGCCGCAGTTTTCATCCCTGACATCAGGCGGCAGGTTATGATTGTCTGCAATGTGACACATTGATTGATTGATTGATTGATTTATATGTTTTCGCAATTGCCCATTGCAATCACCGGATCTCGATTATTCCTCTGCAGTTTTCATAGTCCGCGATGTGCCATAAACTTTGCTGAAACTGGGGAAGCGAGAGGCTGCTGACACGTGGAAAGTGTATGGACCTGCCTACTAGCAGCACTTTCTAAGTCAGTCCGGTGATAAATTAATTGCTGAAAATGAGCGAAAGACATTATGCCGAAATTCATTAATTTTAATCGTGATTCATTGCGGTCAATTTTTGATGAGATATAGTATTAATTGTGCTAATTGTACTGTCAGTGCAATTAATTATGCAGGCCTAGTTTGTATGGTTTGATTGCTTGTGATGGTTGTACAGTTCAACAAGGAGTTTGAGATGCTCCAACCGGATGCTAGTGACTTTCCTACCCAGTGGGCACAGGTGGCTGTGTCGATCGTAGCTTACGCTGAACTGAAGGTGGACAATGCAGCAGTTCGGGAGTTAGTGAGCGAGCTGAACAATGGTGGTGCTGGGCAGTCTGCTGATGATGGCTACAAACCACCACCGTGTATGTACATTTCAACTTGTCTATTGTTTGTCTTGCTGGTCAGTTTCATCTACTATGTTACATGATACTACATTGCCACACATGAGAATTAGCTATGTTATTCTCTTGGCATTTAGTCTGTGAAGGAGTATCAATCGACTCCGCTTTATTCTTTTTACATACGTATATTGAGGAATACGACTTACATTGTTTTTCAATAGCAACTTTTTTATTTATGGAGCGATTTTTACGCCGGTCTCAGGCATTTTTGCCCCGTACGACGGTTCTAAAAACGTAATATTTTTGGCGGTGGGGATCCCCCTTTAGCAGAATTTAATGGGGAAGTTGAAACTTTGGAGCGTAATTTATGCCCCCTGACCCACACATATGCCACATTGCAGGGTGCTGACACCTAGCGAATCCAATGACACATCATCCCAGAGCCACGCGCCACATTGCAGGATGCTTCCAGCTGGTGAATTCAGTGTCAGGTCATCCCAAACCCTCGTGCAACATTGCAAGGTGTGGCTACTTCGCATATTCAGTGTCATGTCATGCTAAAGGCACATGCCACATTGCAGGGTGCTGCCACCTCGCGAATTAAATGTCGTCAAATTACTTCCGGTTTTGCATTTTTGACCTTTCACAGTTATACAAATCGAAACGCACCCGAATGGTCGGCAACTCTCCCGGTGGTGGGACAAAGGGGGCCCCGTACTGGGGATCACGGCGTTGCCCGCATAGACTCCGACCACGCAGAGTGTCATCTGTCACATGCATGCATGGAGGTCTTAACCGTCACATAGAGGACAGTAGGTTGTTTACATTTTCATGTGCATCAGTATTATAATAATGTGCAGCTAACTTAAGTAGTGCTAGAACAAGGCACACGTGAGGCTAGGAGGAGGAAGAAGATGACTGATCAGCAGTCACTGGCGATACAGTATAAAGTAAAACAAAGGCATTTAATCAGCTTGCTCTGTTTGCAGACCTTGTTGAGGAGTATGCTATTTACCTGCTACCACATGTTCTACGGCAGCCGATACGCAAAGGTCGGAGACGTTGCTCCAACAAGGAAGTCGCAGACACTTTCGTACAAGTCTTGCCAGTGCGTTCATATAATACTTGTTCTTGCTTAATTTTGTTTTGTGAATGTGTCTCGATGTCTGTTTGTGGCTGACTGTTCAGGCTGCCGTGTTGCAGTCTTTGGCAAGGTGTGATTTAACGTTATACTGCTTTTTGACTCCAAATTGTGTGTGATAAGGTTGTTATATAGCAGCAGAATGGCCAAAAAATTGTACCCACATACTTGCACTTGCACACTTGCAGACTTGCATACATGGTTTGATTTACAAGTGTTAAGCTTAATATTCATATTCAAGTTGTGGGTCGAGAGACCCATCTTTGGTGCTTCATGTAAATTAAGTTTTGACATGAAAATGCCATCAGTGATTGTACCATGACAGATGACAGGGAAGACACGACATCTTGTGCCTACTGCTTTACTGGTTCTTCCTTAGTCATTGTTTTGTCTTGCTTGTTTTTCTAAGTAATAACATTAGAAACTGCAACAAAAAATTTGAACAAGTTACATTTACTGGGTTTAATGGTTTTATGTCAGGCTGGATCGCCGCTGGAGGATGTGGCCAGAGCCATCGCACATCCAGTTGTTGTGTGCATCGGTTCTAGAGGGAATCTACTACAGACATTCGTTGTGCTCGAGGGACAAGTGACTGAGTGCCCGAGCTTGCTGAGTGCAGTCGACCGGGCATTCAAATTACACTTTATATTCAACATTGCATATGTGTCAGCTTCTGAGCATGTGTGGCAGCTGCTACAGAAGCTGGCCTACACAATCCATGAGAATTCGTCTACATACGCTTGTGTGACCGACCTTATCACCTATACCAGAAGTAAACGCAGGCGCATTGACCTGTAATAGGTGATTAGTTTGGTTTGAAATGACGGCCTTAACTTCTTTGAGCATTGATTTTTGGCAGAATATTACTTAGATAATTTGCCTTGATATGGTTTTATTTCTGCACTACTTGTAGAAACAGAAACTACAAATTTTATGCATTTTGACATGGCTTAGTGGTAACGCGTTGGCCTCGATCAATGTAGTTGCGCTACGTCAGACCCGGTTAGTATCCGGATGGGTGACCGTCTGTGGACGGCTAAACCATCTTGGTATGTAACCAGCCAGCTAGATCGACTCAGCCTTCTACCCTCAGTAGGACGGTAAAATGAGTATCAGCTTTCGGGCTGAGTGATAATAATAAATGGCGATGGTGGATGTAGTTTCTGGTAGCCTGTACAAGCGGACTCGAGCCTAAGTCGTCTGGCTTGGTCTTGGGTCGGCGGCCACTTGGCGCCATTCTACATTCATCAAATGAACCGGGTGAACTCTCGCAATGGCTCTGCCATGATGACAGCACCATAAATATTGTCATGGTTATTATTATTATTTTTATTATTATTATTATTACTGTGTTTTTGTAGTCTTGTGCTCAGTATTACACCGTTAGCAGTTTTTATCATATTGCCACTTTTCCGATGTTTGCTTGACAAAGGTTCTTTGTGGTTCTCATTCATATAAGCTTATATTATCATATTTCATGTGATGTGTTGCTTAATGTTGCTGGTCCCACAAAAATCTAATTTTATCAAAGTGAGTTATTTCGTTGTTTGCAGTTAAAGCAGTATGTTAAGCAATTAGTACCATGTTGATTTAAGCCATCAGTATTACCAGTATATTGTGCATTTACTGCAGCGTTGTCGTTATTGTGTTGTGTGTAGCTTCGTTTTACATGCTGTGTTTTTGTGCAGTATGACTTTACACAGGCAGTTAGTCACTATGGAAGTTGTCACATTTTGGTGCTGTAAATGGTACTGCAGTATGTTAAAAGTTGCCTTTGTTCATAGACAGTTAAATGTACCTTTGTTTTAAAATATTCTGTAATTGTACAATGTTGCATGTCTCACTCATTGACTCATTGACTGTTCAATTGAAGAACAAGCAGAATATGAACCTGAAATAAATATTTGTCATTTTGGAACCATGTGTTGCATGGCCAATGTACAACTATGTTTTCATTTCTGCCCATGTTAACTGTCCTTAAATGTATTTGCTCATACACCTATAAGCGCCAGTTAGCCATATTTATTCATACAAGCCTGATTAGTTTAAATATAGCCTGATCAGTTCGGGGGACATAAGTCTAAATAGTTTAGGTACAGCCTGAATGGTCTAGCCTGGCAAGTTCAGGTGTAGTTGCCTGATCGGTTCAGGGAGTTGCCTGAATAGTTCAGGTGTAGCCTGAATGGCATAACCTGATTGATTCAGGAGACATGCCTGAATAGTTTAGCTGTAGCCACCTGATCGGTTTAGGGGAGTTGCCTGAATACTTCAGGTGTAGCCTGAATGGTATAACCTGATTGCTTCAGGAGACATGCCTGAATGTTCAGGTATAGCCTGATTAGTTCATGAGTTATTAGGACCCTGATTGAATCAGGCTATGTACCTGAAATTAACTTGTAACTGTATGGCCTGAATAAACAGGCGTCATTCAGCCACCTTTTCCTGAATGTTTCTTAGTGTGTAGCCGATCATGACAAATTTTTTACAGGAGGTACGCACCACGAATGAGGCTTCGTGGGTGGTCCCATGGCTCACCCAAGCAATTCCAAGATGGCGGCGGCCGCCATCTTTAATTTTGGAAAAATAT
>Ga0209122_1000213_pt1 | contig 16071 bp, 11 predicted proteins | sample OlaalgELextract2_2_FD_187375 | JGI IMG/M metagenome (GOLD analysis project Ga0209122, IMG submission 187375) | Olavius algarvensis symbiont microbial communities from Tuscany, Italy - Type A ELBA extract 2 (SPAdes) (version 2) | ecosystem: Host-associated > Annelida > Digestive system >...
CAAAGAGTAACCGCATCCGATGTGCAAAAGCAGCGTTCTTAAGTAATTTTCGACATCTTTATCTTTACGCAATTTTTTAAGGACATCGGTTTCGGCAGCTAACTCAACCCAATTACTTGGAAAAAAGCAAAGTAAAAGCGACCAATCCTCTGACATTTTTTTTTACCTCCACCAGGTATTTTGATGGAAGCATATGTTAATATTAATAAAAAGTCAAGAAAAATAACTTAGCGCTTATGGGGATAAACCCCGCCACTACAAAAATTGGCAATTTTTTTTAATTCTATCCTTATTTTAGTGTTTATGGGGCGATGCCCACCACAATCGGCGAAACGGTTCTTGCACCAAGACACTAAGAAACCCGGTTAAATTTTAGCAATCAATTTTTTCTTTGTGTCTTAGTGGCTTCGTGGCTAATGTTTTGGTTTATCCGGCTTAAGTTATCTCGAGTAAATATTTGATTGTGTAGCGAGCTAAAATATCTTCCGCTTTTTGTTTGATTGCGTCCGCAGCAACCCCTGGTGCGGCTTTTAGCTTAATTTCAGCGGTTGAACCGTGAATTTTGTCTTCCTTCACCTTGATCTCAATGCTCTCCGTCAGATCACCGAGGGCATTCAGTTCGATCTCGAAAACCCGCTGGATGGCCTGCCAGCGCAGGGATGGCTTGAAAATTTTACCAACCGGGGTCAATGGAATCTGATCGACGATGAAAACTTCTTTAGGGATCGCCGCTCTTTCACCGACCTCTTTTCTCAGGTAATCGATTATCTGCGACTCGGATAAATCCGCTCCCTCCTGGAGCTGAACATAGGCTATCGGGACCTCACCCGCATGCGGGTCCGGGCGGCCGACGGCCGCTGCCACCTGGACCCCCGGCAGGCGGTAGAGGGGGTCCTCGATGGCCGCCGGATCGATGTTGTGGCCGCCGCGGATGATGAGCTCTTTCGTGCGGCCTGTCAGCCAGAAAAAGCCGTCCGCGCCCTGTCTTCCCAGATCTCCCGTGTTGAGCCAGCCTTCCTTGGGCCAGATGCCCTGGTTGTGAGCATCGTCCAGATAGCCGTCGAATACGTTGGGACCCTTGATGCAAACTGCGCCGATTTCATCGATGGCGGCTTCCCGCACAAATTTACCTTCGCCGTCGACGATGAACGTTTTCATTTGCATGTAGGGCAGACGAAGTCCAATGGAGCCGACTTTCTGTTGACCGTGGTAGGGGTTGAAGGAAGAGGCGCAGGTGCCTTCCGTGAGGCCGTAACCTTCCAGTATCTTCATGCCGCTGTGCTCCTCAAAGCGTTTGAACAGTTCAACTGACAGGGGGGCTGCGCCGCAAATGGCATAGCGCAGGGAAGAGATGTCGGCTTCGCCTTTAGGTATGTCCAACAGAACTGAGAGGACCGTCGGAACAGAAGAAAAGGTGACGGCTTTGTAGTGATCCACGATTTTAAAAAAGTTTTGCATCACCGACGGGTCGCGGTAGCCGCGGGGACCCAGCAGGACCACATGAGCGCCGATGGAAAATGGCATCGAACCGGTCACGGTGGTTCCGTTGACATGGAACAGCGGCAGACCGCAGAGCGCTGCCTCGCGGGTGTTGAGTTCGGCGGCAGCACCGATCATTAAGGCCATCACGGTTTCATTGAAGTGGTTGTGGGGCGCCAGTTTGGGAGTTCCGGTGGTACCGCCGGTGTGGTACATGGAAGCGATGTCCTGTGGGGAAATTTCGCGGTTGGAATCCAGCCGTTCTCCATTGTAGCGGCTGATCAGGTCATCATAGCCGTAAATTCCATCATTTTCATCGCTCGGCCCCATCACCCGGATTACGGCCTTGAGATCGGGCAATTCCTTGCGAACGGCCATTGCTTTCTGCCAGATATCCGAGTCGGGATACTCCGCCAACGCAACCAGGACCTTCGTTCCGGCGGCCTGGCAGATTTCGGCAATGGTACCGGGTTCCAGCAGGGGGTTGATCGGATTGACAATTCCCGCCGCCTCCCCGCCCCAGAGCACATAGTGAGTGTGGGGGAGATTGGGCAACAGGTAGGATATGACATCCTGCGGGCCGATTTCCAGGTCATGGAACAGGTTTGCGGTTTTAGTAATATTGGACATCAGGTCGCGGTAGGTCACCTGCATCGGCTGGTCATAGCTGTCGCCCGACAGGAAGAAACTGATGGCCGTGGCGTCCGGATTGATGGCCGCACCCTTTTTGATCAGGTCATAGGTATTGAAGACATCCAGGCGTTCTTCGATCGGGATTTTTTCAAACTCTTCAATGTCACCGATATGGTGAAATTTTACGTTTCCCATGGTCACCCCCATAATGGATTGCGGATTGCGGATTTCGGATTGCGGATTTTTAAAAGGACAAAACGGATTACTATTTTAATTTATTGTTAAAATTTATCGAATCGTTGTTATTTATTTACTTCAGTTGCTGTACTCAAGGAATATTGTAGTTCATTGATTTTAGATTTTATTATGAACTCGGCCTATCGCAAAAAGCCCTATAGCTCTTGATAGGTTAATAATTTCTATCACAGACGGATATGCGAACATCTTCTCCATTCTACAAAATCCGCAATCCGCAATCTGCAATCCGCAATCTAAATACCCCGCATTCTCAGTGCCACGCCCTGCACTATGCCCTTTGCGCTCTGCCCAAAGCCCCAGGCACCATGCCCTATGCGCATTGCTCTCTGCAGCATGCGCTAAACCTCCAGGTACTTCGCCCGAATATCCGGACGCGCGTCAAGCTCTGCCTTGGTTCCGGTGAACCCCAGGTGGGCCTTGCCCATCAGGTACACCCGATCCGCCAGCGACATGGCGACTCTGAGGTTGTGCTCGACCAGCAGAATCGAAACCCCGGCTTTGTTGATATCTTTAAGGATGTCGCGAACTTCTTTTACGGTAACCGGAGCCAGGCCTTCGGTGGGTTCATCGACCATCAGCAGTTCAGGATTGCCCATCAGCGTCCGGCCGATGGACAGCATTTGCTGTTCGCCGCCGGAGAGCAGGGCGCCTTTTTGATGGGTTCGCGCTTTCATAAACGGAAAATGTTCAAAAATGCGATCGAGGGTCCATTTTCTCCGGCTGGAGCTCTTCGCGGCCGCGCCGTGTTTGATACCCATCTTCAAATTATCCAGAACGGACAGGTTCGGAAAAATTCGCCTTTCTTCCGGTACATATCCAATGCCGGCCTTGGCCGTTTTGTAGGGCGGTAAATTCGTAATATCCGTACCTCGAAATAAAACCGTACCGGATTTTGGCTTAACCAGACCCATGATGGATTTCATGGTGGTGCTTTTGCCCATGCCGTTGCGCCCTAAAAGTGCTACAATTTCACCTTCGTCAACGGCCACGGACATGTTCTGCAGAACATGACTCTCACCGTAATATGTGTTCAGGCCTTCAGCTTTTAACAGCATCCTTATCCCTCCAATTCGCCCAGATAAGCGTCCTTGACCGCTTGATTGTCCCTGATTTCCTCCGGGGGGCCCGAAGCCATAATCGTTCCAAGGTGGAGTACGGTAATGCGGTCCGCCAGTGAGAAAACCACATCCATGTCGTGCTCGATGATGACCATGGTTTTGCCTTCGGTCAGTCTTCTGATCAGCTCGACCGCGTTGTGGGTTTCGTCAACCGACATGCCGGCCGTGGGCTCATCCAGCATGACCAGGTCCGGATCGGTGGCCAGGGCCATGCTGATTTCCAGGGAACGGCTTTTGCCGTACGACAGCTGGCTGGCCGGGATGTCCCGCTCCCCATCCAGGTTGATCCGTTTGAGAACTTCTTCGGTTTCGGCCGTGACGTCCTGCATTTTATCCAGCATGCGAAACATATTGAAACGAATGTCTCTTTTGGAGAGGATGCCCATCCGAATATTCTGAAATGCGGTCAGCCTGGAAAACGTGCTGGTTATTTGAAACGAGCGCCCCATGCCGCGGCGCACCATTTTATGCGGCTTAAAGCCGGTGACCTTCCGGCCCTTGAAAAAAACGTCGCCCTGGCTCGGATGATAGGTGCCGGTGATCACGTTGAACAGGGTGGTTTTGCCGGCGCCGTTGGGCCCGATAATGGCGTGACGTTCGCCTTCGCTGACTTCGAGGTTGACATCGAACAATACTTTCAATCCGCTGAAATCGTGATAGAGAGCCTTGGTTTCCAGAATACTCATGCAGCCTCCTCGATGATCGCTTTTTCAGACTGACTTTTTTCAGACTGGTTGCTGAATATTTTTTCTTTTAGAATATTCAGTAAACCGATGAATCCCATAGGAGCAAACATGATCACAAAAATCAGTATGAGGCCCATCACCAGTTCAACCCGCTCCGTAAACCGGCTGGTCAGTTCTTCAACAATACCAAAAATAGCCGAACCCGCAATGGGGCCGAAAAAGCTGCCGATACCGCCAACCATCGTCATCATAATCGGTGCAAAGGAAACCAGGACGTGAAATCCGTCCTCGGCTGAAATCAAGTTTTGAAACATGGCGTAAATTGAACCGGCCACCCCGGCAAAACCGCCGGCGAATAAGTATATGACTGCTCTGCTCTGCGGCACTTTGAAGCCCAGGTAGTCGACCCGGTTGGCATTGTCGCGGATGCCCACCATGACACCGCCGAAAGGGGTTTTGGTAAAAAACCATAGGATCCAGATGCTGGCTATCAAAACCGTCATGGCGAAATAGTAGTAATTTAACGGATTTTCCATATCGATGGAGACGATGCCAAAAATGTTTAACGGCGGTACCGGAAATCCCCCGATACCGTCTTCGCCGCCGGTAATCCCTCTCAATTTGAGGGTCAGGACATACATGAGCTGGCCGAATGCCAGATGCAGCATGGCAAAGGCGGTACCGCTGACCCGCACCATGATCGGGCTTAATATCAAGGCCAGGGTCACGGCTGCCAGAAAGCCTAAAGCAAGTGCCACCAACAGCGGACATCCCTCGATATGTTCCAGGGCCAGGGCGGTACTGTAAGCCCCGGTACCGAAGAACATGGCATGCCCGAAACTGAGGAGTCCGGAATATCCCAGCAAGAGATTGACCGTAACGGCATACAGGGCAAAGACTGAAAAGGTGACCAGGACATTGGTATAATAGATACCGAAAATTCTTGGGTAAAAGACCACGACCGTCAGCAGTGCAACCCATAAAAGCCCTTTAACTGTTTTGCTCATTATTCTCTTTCTCCAAATAAGCCCATGGGTTTGATTACCAGGACAATCGCCATGAAGATAAACATCAGGACCGGAGCGAGCTGGGAGACGAACTGTACGCCGTAAGAACTCAACAGCCCGAAAATTATGGAGACGAGGAAGGCGCCCCCGAGACTGCCAAACCCACCCACAACCACCACCATGAAGGCATCCAGGCCCACCTGGTCCCCCAGTCCGGGAAAGACGGTCAGAATGGGCGCGATGGCCACCCCGGCCACTCCGGCCATCCAGGTGCCGGCTCCGAAAACTAACATAAAGACCAGGGGCACATTGACTCCAAGGGAATTAACCATGTCGGCGTCGGAAACGGCCGCGCGCACAACCATCCCCAGGCGCGTCTTGTAAAGAATGAGGGCCAGAATACCCAAAACCACGAGGGCCAATCCAATCACAAAAAGCCGGTAAACCGGGTAATCCATGCCGCCGAATGAGACAAGGCCTTGCAGGATCGGCGGAACCGTTATGTACAAAAATTCGGTGCCCCAGAACACTTTGACGCTCTCCAAGATGACCAGTGAGACCCCTACGGTTAATATCAATTCACCAATGTGTCCGAAGGCTTGTACCCGTCGCAGAAGAAATCGTTCGAGCAAAATCCCGAAAAAAGCAGTCCCAACGGGCGCTATCAGCAGGGCCAGCCAGAAACTTCCGGTCGAGACGAGCACCTGGTGACAAAAATAGGCTGACAGCATAAAAAAAGAGGCGTGGGCAAGGTTCAAAATGCCCATCATACCGAAGATCAGGGTCAGGCCGGAGGCGATCAAAAACAGCACCATTCCATAGGCCAAACCGTGAATGCCCTGGGCAACATACATCGCAGTTACCGGATCCATGTAATTTTCCTCCTGAATTGAAATAAAAGAATGCCTAATATGAACTGTCAGGCAGTTCATTTTAGTCATTCTCTTATTGCGCCTTGCAACACACTCTATTGAGCCAGCAAATAATCAGGAGGGGATAAAACCCGTAAGCGCTCAAATACAGGTGTTATCCCCGTCCCAAGCGGCAAAGTGTCTACCAATTTATTAATCTTAGGATAATGTTAAAAATCTCAATCAACTTCTCATTGCTAGTCGCTCAATTTCTACCGTTTCAATTTCGGATCCAGCAGCGGCATGATCTTGTCGGCCGGTATCGTAAAAACAGGACCGGCATTGGAAGTGCCCTTGTACCAGTAGTAGGGTTCAATATTGAAAGACTGTTTTTGTTCTTCAGGCGGTACAAATTTGACTGCATGCAGGTTTTGGATGGACTTGTGGTCCTGGGCTCGCATGGTTAATACTTTCCCGTTGACCATCCGGTAGCTGTCCCCCTCCCAGACATCGATGATTTTCTCAGGATCGGTGCTGCCGGCCCTCTCGATCACACTCAGCAGCCAGTATGTCTGCATCGTGTATGAACCGATGTTCCCGATTCCGTGTTCATACAGCCGGGTGTTATAGGGCGCCTGCCACTTGGTCTTCCACAGATTGTTCCACGTCTTATAGTATTTTATCTGCTCGGGTGTTTTGAAAGCCGGGTTTTCAGCTCCGTACTGGGAAATATTCAGCAGCCCCTTGGTGCCTTCGACCCCGACTTCGTGCAGGAAGTTGGGCTCATCTAGGAAGGTGTTGATGAACGGCAGCGTGATGCCCATTTGCCTGGCCTGCTTGAGAAGGTTGGCGGCGTCCGGGATCCAGTCACCGGTATAAATGGCCTCGGCTCCGGAGGCTTTTATCTTGGTCAGGTAGGGGGCAAAGTCCGTCAGAAAAAGTTTGTGATAGTCCTCCCCGACCAGCTCGGCATCCGGGTAGTATTGTTTCAGGCCTTCTTTAAAGCCCTTGGCCATGGAGTGCCCGAACAGGTAGTCCTGGCAGAGGATGTAAAACTTTTTTTCCTTTTGTCGCTGGCCGTAATAATAAGCCGCCGCCCGGCCGATCTGACTGGTTTGAAAAGAAGTCATGAAAGAATATCGGGTGAAGTTTTTAGCGTCATAGAGTTCATCCGACAAGGCGGCGGCGCAGATGGCAATCTTTTTATATTTTTTGGCCACCTGGTTGATGATTTTCATTAGCGCACTTGAGTTGGTGCCCCACAGTACGTCAACCTTTTCCTGCAAGACCATTCTTTCGCACACCTTTTTGGTGACCGGAGCCTTGGACTCGTGGTTGGCTTTGATCACCTGTATCAGTTTTTTCTTGCCATCGACCATGATGCCGCCCCGTTTGTTGATGTCGTGGGCTGCCCACTGGACGGAGATAAAATAAATTTGTCCCACGACAGCGGCCGGTCCGGAAAAGGAGGCTACAATGGCGATTTTGATGGTGTCTCCGGTGGGGATTATCGGGTTGTTGGGATCAAAGTCGGACATGTCCCCCATTTTGTTGACGTCAAATGCAGCGAGACCGGCTGCCATGGCCCGGGGAATCGTGATGAAGGATAAACAGACAACTATAGCAAATGCCAGAAATAACTTGTTCTTGCGGTTCATGGGTTGCCTCCTTAAATTGTAGTGGTCATTGGTGAACGCAACATATGAATTGTCTTATACCAATTTCCGAGTAAATTAGTTCACCTCCTTTCATATGTTACCTGATACGACGGTGTATCGTTGATAAACCGCTCAATTCGCGCCATCGTTATGAATCTATTTATTGTCAATATAGTTCCATTAAGAAAGCACGATAGTTATCTTGTTTTTATCGTGATTTCTTGCTTTTTTTTATTGGTCCGTATTTTTGGTTCCAAATTAAAGCGGGATTTGGTTTCGCTCCGACCGGTTAGTCCGTGTTAAATATCACGGTTTTGCATTCGATTTTTCATTAGTGCTCGCAGGCATCCGTTGCTCGATTAAATGCTTGGTGGCTTCCCGGATAAATTTGCGATAAAGATGGTAAAAAAATAAACTGATGACTTCGTGATACTGGTTGGCTTTTTCAGCGTATTCTTTTGAGGTTACCTTCTCCAGATTGTTATCGTAATATTTTTGTGAAATACTTGTCACATATTCTTTTACAAATTCAGCTATTTGGCGAAGATCCTCCGGATCGAATCCGTCTTTAGGCCCGAATCCGAGCTGATCCATATCGACCATTAGCTTACCGACAGCCAGATCATCAGGGGAATAAACCTCATCCTCGTTGCGAGTTTCCGGCGTAATGAGGTCCCATTCCTGTGCTTTGGCCAGCCATTTGCGACCCAGGCCGGTGGCCTGACGAAAATTGTCCCGGCCGGTCACTTCCCTGGAAAGCAGTCGATCTGCCGGTCGAAAGAACCGGCTGTAAAATTGTGAAACCGCCTGGTCGGAAGGAGACTGTTTTTTGAATTCTTTCACGACTTTTTTTATTTCGGGAATCGGTAGGTAATAATTATCGCGCAGATCCTTGATCAGCCGAATCTGGTCTACATGACGCTCATTGTATATTGCAGAATTTACGCCGGATTTGCGGGGTTTCCGTAGCAGCCCTTCCCGGATGTAGAAATGAATGGTCTCTTTGGGAACTCCGGTTCGCTTGACCAATTCGCTGATCTTCATGATTTCCTCAGTCGGGCTGAAGGGATGAGAGGGACAATAAGTGCGATTCGAGATTTGACATAACCATTTATTCAGATTGACAAAAGATGTCAAGCGAAAATTTTAAAAAATTATATTGACAAATTTTACATAATATTATTAATGGTATTTATGTGTAGTTGATTGCACGATATCCATGTATTGTATTGCACGTATGACTTTATTTTTTATATTGTGGAATACTATATTTTTATGTGATTTATAGTCTGCTCACAAAAAAAATGACTAAAATTTAGCTCATTTTAGCTCATTTTTTCGGATTAGGTTATCGTCCGGTTTCAACCGCGCAACCCGTAACCCGAAACGCGAAACCCGCAACGCGCAACCCGAAACACATGACCTGTAACTCGCAACCCGTAACACGCAACTCGTAACCCGTAACACACAACCCGAAACCCGTAACTCGCAACCCGAAACCCGCAACGCGCAACTCGAAACGCGTAACACAAGGAGTCTTACAACATGGCACAACAAGTAGCAGACCGGCGTGACCAGGATTTTGTCATCTGGGAGCAGATGGAATGTGAAGAGATCCTGAAGAATGAAAATTACAAAGATTTCAACCGTAAAACCTGCGACATGATTCTGACCGAAGCCCGGGCGTTGGCGATCAAGGAGTTGCTGCCGCTGATGGCTGAAGGCGACGAACAGGGTGTAAAACTTGAAAACGGCACGGTCAAGGTGCCGGAAAGTTTTCATCGGGTATTCAAACTCATTTTAGAAGGTGAGTGGAACAATCTCGCGGTGCCCGAAGATTCGGGGGGGCAGGGCGCTCCGGCCTTTATCGGTGCCGCCGCGGCGGAATACTTCCTGGGATCCAACTGGGCTCTTTACTGCTATGCCACCATGGGCAATGGCACCGCCCACATCATCAATCTGTACGGTACCCCGGAGCAGCAAGAAAAATATGTCAAAAAACTTACCTCGGCCCGATGGGGCGGCACCATGCTCTTGACCGAGTCCGAAGCCGGATCCGATGTCGGCGCCTTGACCACAACCGCCGTCAGAAATGACGATGGTACCTACGCGTTGACCGGCAGTAAGATTTTTATCACCAACGGCGAGCACGACCTGGCTGAAAATATCATCAACCCGGTACTGGCGCGGATCGAAGGCGACCCGCCGGGCACCAAGGGCATCTCCCTGTTTCTGGTGCCAAAGTATTTTGTCAATGACGACGGCAGCCTCGGCGACCGCAATGATATCGTCTGCTCGGGCCTGGAGGAAAAGCACGGCATCCATGCCAGTGCCACCTGCAGCATGACCCTGGGCAGCAAGGGAAAATGCATCGGCCACCTGCTGGGCGAGGAGCGCCAGGGCATGAAGATCATGTTCAACATGATCAATCACGCCCGCATGAGCACCGGTCTGCAGGGCATGTCCTATGCTTCGGCTGCCTATTTGCTGGCAGTCAATTACGCCCGGGAGCGAATCCAGGGCCGCGACCTCGAGAATTTTGCCGATCACGGTGCGCCTTCGGTGGCCATCATCCGGCATCCCGATGTGCGGCGCAACCTGTTGTGGATGAAATCCTATGTCGACGGGATGCGCAGTTTTTTCTATTTCATGACCCGCAGCGGATCCCAGGCCCTCATCACCGACTCGCCGGAAGAACAGGAACGCTTCGAAGACCTGTTCTCGATGTTGACACCCATCGTAAAAGATTATATGGCCGTTAAAGGTCACGAAGTCTGCGTCCAGGCTATCCAGGTATTCGGCGGAGCCGGCTACACCAGGGACTACCTGGTTGAGCAATATGCCCGGGATTGCAAAATCACGTCGATTTATGAGGGCACCAGCGGCATCCAGGCCATGGACCTGCTGGCGCGCAAAATCGGCATGAAAAAAGGCCTGGTGTTCATGAACTTTTTGGGTGAAATTCAAAAAACAGTCGCTCTGGCCAAAACGTTTGACAATTTAAAAGATATCGCCGGTGCCGTTGAGAAAACCGCCATCCGCCTGGGTGAAATTGCCATGCATATCGGCAAAATGGCCATGTCCGAAAATTTTAAAGTGGCATTTGCCCATGCTCTGCCGTTTTTGTATGCCATGGGCGATACCATTATGGCCTGGATGCTGTTGTGGCGGGCCGTGGTCGCCAGTGAAAAGCTGGCCGGCAAGCCCAAGCGCAAAGATATCGCTTTCTACGAGGGCCAGCTTAAAACGGCCGAGTTCTTCATAAAAACGGAACTGCCCCTGACCGCCGGCAAGATGGACGCCATTGAAGGCGGGTGTGCGGCGGCGATCGAGATTGCGGATGAGGGGTTTGGCGGGGTCTAAAAAATGAGCGCTTCGCTTGATGAGCGCTTCGCTATATGAGCGCTGCGCTTGAGGAGCGCTTCACTTGATGAGCGCTGCGCTTGATGAGCGCTGTGCTTGAGGAGCGCTTCGCTGGCAGAGCGCTTCGCTTGATGAGCGCTAAGCGTGAGGGACCGAAGTGCTGAGCTATGAGCAATAAGGTAAATGAATCTGGATGTGGGAATATTTCGAATTCGGAGGACGGGATGCGGCCGTCGACAAGCTCAGGCGAGGTAAAGTCGGAAAATGAAGAAGAGATGATGAGAAGGCGCGGAAATGGGAAAAAAGAGATTGTATGCCGCGATCATCGAGGCCACCATACTAGAAACACGGTGAGATGCACCCGCATGCCGCCTGTCAAGTGAAACGCTCATCCAGCGTAGCGTTCATCAAGGCCGATAGGCCGCTCCTCAAGCGCAGCGCTCATCGAGGCCGCAGGCCGCTCCTCAAGCGCAGCGCTCTTCAAGGCCGCAGGCCGCTCCTCAAGCGAAGCGCTCTTCAAGCGCAGCGCTCCTCAAGCGCAGCGCTCATTTTTTTATTCTGGAGGTGAAAAATGGAAAACCGGCCCTGGCAGCGTCATTATGATTATAATGTTCCGTTAACCATTCGTTACCCGCGCATTGCCGCGCATCATTTGCTGGATATCCCGGCCGGCAACTTCCCGGATAAGCCGGCCACCAATTTTTACGGCACGGAAATCTCTTTTTGGGATCTCAAACAGCAGGTTCTGCGCATGGCCAACGTCATGGGTGAGATGGGCGTTCAAAAAGGCGACCGCATCGGACTGCACCTGCCGAATTGTCCCCAATATATCATTGCCTGTTATGCCGCCTTGACGCTGGGGGCGATTGTCGTCAACCTGAATCCCATGTACACGGCTGATGAACTCAAAGCTCTGACTTCCGATACCGGCGTGTCCACCCTGTTTACCTTCGATACGGTACTGCCGAATATCCGCCCCCTTTGCCAGGCAGTGGAATTCGACCGGGTGATCGTCACCCGGGTGACGGACTACATTGAAGGCTTCGGGCAAAGCACCCCCGCGGAACTGGAACTGGAGGAAGGGTGGCATCACTTTTCCGAGGTACTGGAAAAAACTTCCAGCACCCGGCTGCCCCGGATCGAGATCGTACCGGACGACCCGGCCCTGATCCAATTCACGGGCGGCACCACCGGCCTGCCCAAAGGCGCGCTTCTCACCCACGCCAACCTGGTGGCGGCGACCCTGCAGTGCTCCCTGTGGGGATCGGCCTTTACGGATTTGACGCCCCCTGAAAAGCGCAGGGTCATGGCGGTGCTGCCTTATTTCCATGTCTATGGCTCGATCGTGGTGTTAAACTGGGGCATGTTTAACTGCGCCACTCAAATCGTGGTGCCCCGCTTCGATCTGGAGGAGTTTATGGACGTGTTGGGCAATTTCGAGAAGATCACCTTTTTCCCGGCCGTACCGACCATGATCAATGCGGTGATCAACCATCCCAGGGCCGGCGAATTGGAGCTGGGCAAAAAGCTGGGATTGTTCAACAGCGGCGGGGGACCCATGCCCATGGAGTTGATCGAGCAGACCCAGGACATGGGCATCACCTACGGTGAAGGCTGGGGCATGAGTGAAACTACCTCGCTCGGCATTGCCAATCCCCTATTCGGCCTTAAAAAAGCCGGCAGCATCGGGATCCCTTTCCCGGATACGGATGTCAGGGTGGTCGATATCGAAGCCGGGAAGGAGGATGTGGCCCGGGGGGAGCCGGGGGAATTGATCATCCGCAGCCCCCTGACGATGAAAGAATACTGGAACAACCCCTCGGAAACCGCCGGTCAGATGAGAGACGGCTGGCTGTATACGGGTGACATCGTTGTGCAGGATGAGGATGATTTTTTTGCCATCGTAGACCGCAAAAAGGACATGATTATTGCCGGTGGGTATAATATCTATCCACGGGAAATCGACGAGGTGCTCTATCAGCATCCTAAAATTGCCGATGCGGTGAGTGTCGGCGTTGCTGATGAATACCGGGGCGAGACCGTCAAAGCCTTTGTGGTGCCCAAGGAAGGTGAAGTCCTGACTGAAGAAGACGTCATTGGATTTTGCCGGGAAAAGCTGGCAGCCTACAAGTCGCCCAAAATCGTCGAATTTCGCACAGAGCTTCCCAAATCCGCGGTCGGCAAGATTTTGCGCAAAGTGTTGCGAGAGGAGGAAGCGCGAAAGAAGAAAAGTTAATTGTTATTGGTTATCAGTTATTAGTATCCGGGATTTTTTATCTTATGCCGTGACGAAATATAATTTGGGATTTTAGATTTCGGATTTTGGATTGATGAAATCGCTGCGCTCTATCTATTATAATGGACCGTTCGACACAAAAGCTCAGGACAGGCAGGTTTCTTTAATTCTAAAATCCAAAATCAAAATTGCACCGTCTCGCAGATAGGCAAAAGGGATTAATAAGTCTTAATGAAAATAAGCAGTTTTCACAACCCGAGGTTACGACTAATTACGAATAACTCATAACATATCACGGATAACCAATAACAAATAACCAGTAACAAATAACCAATAACTATTATGGGGAAGGGGTTAAGAAATGAAAACGGACTACCAAACGATTCAGGTGGAAATCAAAGACAGTGTGGCCGTATTCACCATGGACAATCCACCGGTGAACCAGCTGTCGACCCAGTTTCGGGCGGACCTGGCGGAAGCCTTCGGCGAGGCCTACGGGGATGACGCGGTCAAGGCCATCGTCATTACCGGGACCGGCAAGAATTTTATTGCCGGTGCGGACATCACCGAAGTACAGCACATTGAGAACAAAGAAGAGCTCGTCACCGGAATGATGCAGGGCATGAAGTTCATGAACCAGATTGAAACCGGGCCCAAAGCGGTTGTGGCAGCCATTAACGGCAACTGCCTGGGGGGCGGTTTGGAAATCGCCATGTGCTGCCACTACCGGGTCGCCGTCAAGGGCGTCAACCTGGGACAGCCCGAGGTCCAGATCGGCCTCATCCCCGGCGCCGGCGGAACCCAGCGGTTGCCCCGTCTGATCGGGCTGCGCTATGCCCTGGAAATGATTACAATCGGCAAGCCCATCAAAGCGGAAGTCGGCCATCAGCGGGGATTGGTCGATGAGGTGACTGATCCGGCCGAGCTGGTGGATGCCGCCGTTAAAGCCGCCGGACGATTCGTCAACGGTGAGCTGAACGTCAAAGCCCGGGCCACCCGCAACCGTCATCACTGGATTCCCAGCGCGGCCGAAAAAAAAGCCATGATGGACTTCACCAAGGCCATGATGGCGGTCCAGGCCAAGGGCTACATCGCGCCTTTCAGGGCGGTCGAGGCCATCGACAAGGGACTGAGTCATGACATCGATGCCGATCTCAAAAGAGAAGCCGAGTTGTTTGCCGACTGCGTCGTGTCCGATGTGGCGAAAAACCTGATCGGCATCTTTTTGAATACCCGGGCCGCCGGTCGGCTGCCGCGTATCAAGGGCCTAGAGCCGGCTAAAATGAAAAAAGTCGCCATGCTGGGCGGCGGGGTCATGGGATCGGGTATCGTCAATTTGCTGCTCAAGGGCGGATTCGAAACCATCCTGTGGGACATCAACGAAGAGGCCCTGGAAAAAGGTGTTGCGGCGGTTCGCAAAACCTTCGCCTACGCCATTAAAAAACGCAAAATGAAGCCGGCGGATCTGGACGCCATGCTCGAAAAACAGCTGACGACCAGCTCATCCCTGGAAGACCTGAAAGATGTCGATCTGGTCATTGAAGCCGTGTTGGAGAAAATGGATGTCAAGCAGGATATCTGGCAAAAACTGGCCGGCATCTGCCGGCCGGATGTCATATTTGCCACCAACACATCGGCCCTGCCCATCACCGAGATGGCCTCCATCCTGGAGGATCCCGGCCGCATGATCGGGCTGCACTTTTTCAATCCGGCCGACCGCATGATGCTGCTTGAAATTATCTGCGCCGAGAAGACTTCCGACCAAACCCTGGCGACGAGCGTCGGCTTTGCCCGGGCCATCAAGAAAATACCGATCGTCGTCAATGACGGTCCCGGATTTTACGTTTCCCGGCAGTTGGGCGGACTCCTGGGCGGTGCGGTCTACCTGACGGCGGACGGTGTGGACGGCGGCGCCGTCGAGATGTCCATGCTGGATTTCGGCATGCCCATGGGACCGGCCACCCTGGCGGATCTGACCGGCATCGATATCGGCTATCATGTGAACAAAACGTTTGAAAAAAGGTTGGGTGACCGCTACAAAGTGCATCCGTTGACCGAATTGATCTATCAAACCGGGTGCTACGGCCGCAAAACCGGGGCCGGCTATTTTGACTACAGCGGCGACCAGCCCGTGCCCAATCCCATCGTGACGGAAGTGGTTCAAAAATACCTCAAAGACAACGGGGTGGAATCCAAGGAAATGTCCAAGGAAGATATTATTGACACCATGCTGGCCCTCGGCGTCAACGAGGCCGCCCTGATGATCGAAGAGGGCATCTGTGACCGTCCCCAGGACATGGACCTGGCCATGATTTACGGTACCGGTTTTCCGCCTTATCGCGGCGGCATCCTGCGTTTTGCCGACAAGTGGGGTCTGAAAAACGTCTATGGCAAGCTGCTGGCGCTAGAAAAACAATATGGGCTGCGCTTTAAACCGGCGGATTTAATAAAAGAGATGACGGAAAAAGATCAGAAATTTTATCGAGAATAAGAATAAGTTGATTAGTTGATTAGTTGACTGGTTGATTAGGCAAAAGCGGGTAACGGCCTTTTTTATTTATGCTCTAACCATTGAGCCGATCAACTCAATCAACCCAATTAACTCAATAAACTCAATCAACTCAATCAACTTAATAAACTCAATCAACTTATTAACTCGACAGTCTATAGTTTTATCCCGTCATGCCGCCTTAAGGGCGGCATATTCGGGACGCTTTCTGCTCTTTGACATAATTATTCGATAAATCGCGCTATTGTTGAAAAAGCGAAAATTATGGTAGTA
>Ga0209122_1000215_pt1 | contig 16035 bp, 14 predicted proteins | sample OlaalgELextract2_2_FD_187375 | JGI IMG/M metagenome (GOLD analysis project Ga0209122, IMG submission 187375) | Olavius algarvensis symbiont microbial communities from Tuscany, Italy - Type A ELBA extract 2 (SPAdes) (version 2) | ecosystem: Host-associated > Annelida > Digestive system >...
ATCGCAGCAACTTGATCAGCCAATTTCTGACGCGCTGATCGAGGTCTTCGACGCAGGGTTGCCAAGTGAAATCCTGGCAAAAACAGGTTGGGATTTTTCATGCCTAATTATCCCATTTCAGGCAATGTCCGGCTCTTGTTTTTCTACGATAACTGGGCTTAACTTAGTGCCATTCTGGTCTGTCCCCGATTTGTCTATTCCGGGACCGGGGCGCCGGCATCGCGCAGTTTGGCGAGTTTGTAGCGTAGCGTGCGCGGGCTGATACCCAGTTTCTCCGCGGTCTTCTTGCGGCTGCCTTTGAATAGACGCAGAGTTTCGAGGATGACCTCGGTTTCTCGGCCACGCAAATCCGACTGCAGCATGCCGTCATCTTCCAGCAACGGTTCAGGCTGTATTTCACCGATTAGGTTACTCTCCAGCATAACGTCCTGCGGCATAATCTGATTACCCTGTTTCATGATTAGCGCGCGCTGAATCACGTTATCCAGTTCACGCACATTGCCGGGCCAGTCATGCCGGCGCAGCTCATCGCAGGCCGCCTCGGAGAGCCGGATCGATTCGCCGGCCGCACGGCTGTACTGCGCCAGGATCTTGGCAGCGATGGGTAGGATGTCATCGGGACGCTGGCGTAAGGCCGGTATCGTGATCGGGAACACGTTGAGGCGATAAAACAAATCTTCACGAAAATTCTTAGCCCGTACTTCCTGGCGTAAATCACGATTGGTGGTGGCGATGATGCGTACATCGAGTCCGATGATCTTGCTGCTGCCGAGACGTTCGACTTCCTTTTCCTGCAGCACGCGCAGGATTTTTGCCTGCAGCCCGAGATCCATTTCAGTTATTTCATCGAGTAGCAGCGTGCCGCCCTGGGCTTGCTCAAACTTCCCCAGGGTCGCCTTGTGCGCCCGGGTAAACGCGCCTTTTTCATATCCGAACAGCACCGCCTCGAGCATGTTTTCAGGAATCGCCGCGCAATTGATCGCGACAAAGGCTTGCGCGCTACGCGCCGATTGCTGATGGATGAAGCGCGCATAGACTTCCTTGCCCACGCCGCTTTCACCGTTGAGTAACACGGTTGCATCGGTCTGCACCACTCGCCGCGCCATAACCAGAGCGTCCAGGCTCAAGGGGTCGACCGCTACCAGGTCCTGATCGCAGGATACCGAGTGACGAATCTGTTGCTGTACCGTAGAGACCAGGCTGCCGACTTCAAAGGGTTTGACCAGATAGTCCGCGGCGCCCGCCTGAATTGCATCGACCGCTTGAGGTATCGATCCGAAGGCGGTCATCAATATGACCGGCACATCGATCTGATTCCTACGGATGGACGATAGCAGTTCGTAGCCGTTACCCGGACTCATCTGGACATCGCTCAATACCAGCGAAGCCGAATGCTGTTCCAGAAAACGCTCGGCGGCAAGGCCATTTTCGGCCTCATGGAAGCTGATTTCATTGAGCTGCAGAGTAGCGCAAATCGCTTCGCGTAAATCGGCATCGTCTTCTACTACCAGTACATCTACCATGGTTTAACTCCGTTCCTGGGCATCACTATCGGGCCCGTTGCTAATTTGGGTTTTCAGCGCCTGTCGGCAGGGCAGAAAAATTCGAAAGCGGCACCCCCGGCCCGGCCGCGAGTAAACCGCGATGCGTCCCTGATGCGATTCGACGACCGCCTTAACCACGGCGAGACCTAAGCCGGTACCATCGGTTTTGGTGCTGAAGAAAGGGTCGAAGATATGGGCCCGGGTATTCCTATCCATACCGCAGCCATTGTCGCGGATCGAAATCGACAATAGCCCGCGAATCGTCGTCGCGATGGAGATCACGATGCGGGGTTGCTGCGCACAGGCCTGTAATGCGTTCATGCAAAGATTAGCGAGCGCACCGAGCAGCGCATCTTTGTTACCCTGCAATTCCGCCGCCGCATCTTGGCCATTCAGGCGCAGTAGCGCGTCGCGTTGCTGCAACTGCGGCAGCAATTGTTCGTTCAATTCATCGACTAGTTCGCTAACGGAAAATCGGGTGGTCACAAACTGGCCGCCATGAGCGAACACCAACATGTCGTTGATGAGTTTTTCGATATGCCGGTTGCGCGCCAGCGCCTTTTCACAAAAACCCCGGCTGGTTTCATGATCCAGCCTGGCGTCGACGCATTGCGACAGATATAACATAGCCGAAGCCAGCGGTGTTCTGATTTGGTGCGCGAGACTGGCCATCATTTTACCCATGGTCACGAGATGCAGATTTTGTTGCGCGGTGCGCTGCAGCTCTCGAGTTTGCGTGACGTCACTGAGTAATAAAACCTGACCGGGCGCATATCCCAGAGGTCGGGTAGAAATACTGAATTGCCGGCCGTCGACGGTTTTTAGCTCGCCCTGATCGAGTTCGGGCAAAAATACCTGGTGCACAATATCGCGCCAGGCTTGCTGCTCCAGCGACGCACCCAATAAATCCCGCGCGCTGCGATTTGCCTCGACGACCTTGCCGTGCCGGTCGAGCACCACGACACCGCCCGGGATCGCATCCAGCAAGCGCGGATTGACATTCGCGCCGTCCGGATCGGCAGGACTGAAGCGCTCGACATTCTGGTTGATCCGGTCGACGCTGGCGTTGAGCTGCGCGGACAATCGATTGAATTGATTAAACGCCTGTTGCAGGTTTTGCAAAGGAGGAGCCTCGCTAGGTATTTGGGTTTCCACAACCGTTAGGCTGCACAAGCCAAACCAATTGCAATAATTTTAATTATTTCAGTTAGTTACGCGACAGGCCTGGCAACGGCTGCCATAAAAATGGCGCCATAGCCGGGCTTCGCCTAGGATTCGGTCGGTAAGTGTCATAAAACCGCTACCGCGCTTGGCATCGGACTCGGACAACGGCGAGGATAGCTGCCCACAACCGGCATGGGATCTGTGAGCTTAGGGAAACTCTGACTTTTATTCGGAGTTTCCGTAGATTTATAATGTGGTGAGCGAGCGGTCGTGACTAGTCGGTGCGTTCGATTTCGTATTTGCGCATTTTTTCGACCAGCGTGGTGCGGCGCATATTGAGCATAGTAGCGGCGCGCGCTACCACGTTGTTGGTTTTGGACAGGGCTTGTTCGATCAACGCAATTTCAATGTCGGTCAAATACTTTTTCATGTCGATACCGTCGCTGGGCAGCTCCCGCAGTTCGGTGTTTGCCCGGGACTGGCTGGAATCGGTAGCGGCGGTCTCGACATCCGGCATGATCGCGCCCGGCGTCTGATACTTCTCCGGCAAATCCTTGGAATCGACCACGCCATGTGGATACAGGATTGCAAGTCTTTCGATGAGATTGGCTAGCTCGCGCACATTGCCCGGCCAGTCGTATTGCTGCAGCATGGTAATCGCCTTCTTGCTGAGTCGCACCGAGCCGCGATTTTCGCGTTCGATCCTGGAAATCATTTCATGGATCAACAACGGAATATCGGACCGGCGCTCGCGTAGCGGCGGCACTTCAATGGGAAATACGTTAAGCCGGTAAAACAAATCCTCGCGGAACTTACCTTCGGCGATCAATTCCTCCAGCCGGCGATGGGTAGCCGCGATGACGCGTACATCGGTTTTAATCGATTTATTGCTGCCCACCTTTTCATAACAGCGTTCCTGCAAAACCCGCAACAGCTTGACCTGCATCGACAGGGGCATATCGCCGATTTCATCCAGGAATATGACCCCGCCCTCGGCCAGTTCGAAGCGCCCCTGGCGGGAACTGATGGCGCCCGTAAAAGCGCCTTTTTCATGACCAAACAGTTCGCTCTCGAGCAATTCCGCCGGTATCGCTCCACAGTTAATCGGAATAAACGGTTTTTTACTGCGCGACGACTGCGCGTGGATATTGCGCGCGATGACTTCCTTGCCGGTGCCGGAGTCGCCCAAAATCAGTACCGAAGCATTGGTATCGGACACCTGGTCGATCATCAGGTTTATCCGCTCGATCGCACTGCTGTTACCGATCAACGGCTGGCATTCCCGATTGTGCATACGACGCTCGCGCTTGTTGTGCTTGCGCGCCTGATCCAGCACTTGCGACAGCGAGTAATAGTCCGATTGGAAACAGAGACCGGAGACAAAGGGCAGCTGCACCACAATCTCGAGTGAACTCAACTCGGATTTGTCGGCCAGTAAAATGACGGGATACTGACACTTATCCTGCTTGTTCCGCTCCAGAAAAAAATTGGTAATATCGTCGCCGCCGATACTGAAAATTGCGAGGTAGTTGAACAGTTCACTGCGGGGGATATCGGGTAGCTGTTCGGGGGTCATCAGCTTGGCCTCGACTTTGATAAAGCCCAGTACCGCTAGAAATGAATGTCCCCGAGTGTAGTTGGAATCGACAACCAGAACTTCGTTGCCCTCTTGATTTCCACAATGTTCCATTATGTGATGTTACCCTAGATTACTTAGGAATAAACTCCAGCCAGATTTTTGACGCTTTGGAATTTAAACTGAGTCTAGTTCAAGCCGTCAGTATTTTAGACGGTCGAAAGTGAATTTTTTACATTGTATTTTTAAATCAAACGGCGAAGGATTTATTGGGGCCGGAGTCGTTACCCAGATAGGCCTTGGCCGCCCTGGAAGCGATCCGAATACGTTCTTGCTGCAGAATTATCGATTTCTTGAATAGATCCAGTTTATCGACGACCTGTTGATTCAAGTTCTTTAAGTGCTGCGCCTTGATCAAATCAATTTCCTCGACCGAGTCCTTAAATGCTTGTTCTATCAAAGGTTTTCTCAGAACTTCGAGTTCGCTGACGCGCTCGAACTCGCCCTGCTCCAGTACTTCGAGGATTTCGTCGGTGAGCGCGATTGCCTCGCTTAGTGCGTTTTTATCAGTCATCGTAAATCCGCCGAGTCTAGGCGCCAGCCGGATTTCCAGGCTCGGATATCTGCTCCCATGCCGACTTAATATCGAGTAAAAGTGCGCTGATTTCATTGAGCTTGGCTATATCGTCCCCGATATTCGCCTGGGTTAGCGTCACAATCATGTAGTGATATAGGTCGGACAGGTTGGTTGACAGGCTTCCTTCCTGGCTGTGATCCAGGCAGGCATCCAAGCCGCCGATGATCGAAATTGCCTTGCCGAGAAACTCACCTTTCTGGGTCAGGTTTCCGTGTTGCATGGCGCCCCTGGCCTGCGCGATTCGTTCGATCGCTCCACTCATCAGGCGCAGAATCAGTTCATGCGGGTCGGCGTAAACGATCGAGCTGTTGTCGGCGGATTGATACTGATTGACGGCTTTAACTGCGAGGTTACTCATTGATGATCTCTCCATTGCTTCTTCGCTATGTTATCGTCTAGGGACCCAATTTCTTTAGCAAACAAAGCTTTTATCTAGTGCCATTGACAGAATTCGGTTGCGGCAAACTCGCCAGCTGCTGACTTAAAAAGCTGCTGGTTTGATTGAACTGCGCGACCAGCGCATCGAGCGCCGAAAACTGCCGGATCAGGCGCGCTTCGAGATTGGAAATCCGGTCATCCAGCTGCAAACGTTCGTCCTCGATATCATCGAGTCCCTCGTTGATGCTGCTTTCCCGCGAGGCGATAAATCCTTCTACCTGTAGAAAACTATCCAGTAGGGAATCCAGCTTTCCGGCAAGCCCGCGGGTCAGCGAAACCGTGCCGCGATTTCCGCTGCCGCCGGAAACAATCTCCACCGCCAAGCCGCTGCTGTCGCCGCTCAGGCTGGTCAGCGTGTTGCCGCTAACCGCCGCGGCCACCCCGTCGATGGTGCCGGCAAAATCGGTGCCGTCGATACCGCTGCCGACGGCGAGTCCGTAGCGATTGAAGGTTTGCGGATCGACTGCGGTTATTTCGACCGACGAACCCGAGCCGCTGCTGTTCGAGGTAATCTCGAAGCGGTCCGCGGGAGCGTTATAGCCAACCGTCACCGAAACGCCGTTGCTCACCAGGTTACTCGCCGCATTGATCTGGGTTTCGATCTCGGCCGCCAGTGCGGCTTCGCTGGCGTAATTGCCGTTCGTCAAGGTGATATTCCCGGTTGAAAAACCATCCACCAGCAGGGTCATATTGTTGCTGTTATTCCGCACTCTGAGGTCGTCGACGGTGCCGGTACCGGCTAAGACACCCTGCGTCAATACCGAGCTTACGCCAACCGCATAGCTCCCGGTCTGGGTTTCTGAGGTCGAGGCGAGGTATTGAACACCCGAATCGGTGGTACTTCCCTGCAACGAAAACAGGGCCTCGACCTCGGATCCATAATCGGTCAGCGCGTCTTTCAACTTGCTGCTATCGACATCGAGTTTACCGCTCGAATTGGTGGTAATGCCGATATCGACCAGTGATGTGATATTACCGCCAAGCCCGACGACGCGGTCGAAGATTTCGTTACGAATCTGGCTGGAGATGCTGCGCACGGTAAAATCGCCGATCAGGATACTACCCTGCCGGGTCTCGGGATTGTAGGCGGTCAGCGAGTCGATGTTTTCAACCAAGGAATTGTAAGCCTCGACGAAGCCGTTGATCGAAGCAGTTACCTGGGTAAGACTTTCACTCAGCTCGAGATTGACGACCGTGCCGACCTCCGCTTTCAACAGGTCGAGCGTAACGCCATTGATTGCAGCCGTCACCGTATTGCTGTCGCGGGTAATATTGAGACCGTTAATCGATAACGCGGCATCCTGTGCCGCCACGGTCTGGGACAAACTCGTCTGGGCGGCGGCATTGAAGGCCAGCTGCGACAAACCGGCATTGTCGTTGTTATTGCCGTCGCCGTCGCCGGTCACGGTAATTTCCATGCTGTTAAGGGCGCCGGTGCGTTCCGAACTGAGCACCAGGCGGTAGCCGCTGCCGTCGTTGACGATCGACGCCTGCACATCGTAGTCGTTGTCGTTAATATAGTCGCGCAGGCCGCTTAGCGTATTATTGCCATTGGCGACGCTGACGTCTATGACCTGGGGGCTTTGCCCGGAGTCCGGGGTAAACGAGTAAGGCCCGGTCGTCGTGCTACCGAATTGAATCGTCAAGCTGCCTTCGCCTACGACGTCATCGACCGTGGTAAACGCGGTTGCCGCATTGGAGGCGAGCGATTGTGCCTTGGCCAATGCCGTGACCTCGACCGCATAGCTGCCGACATCGGCAAAGTTTTCCACCGCGGCGGAAAAAATCGAATCATTGGAGAGCGCTACGTCTTTGGCGTTAAAAGCGGTGGCAGACTGTAAGCCGCTCAAGCTGGACTGGAACTGGGCCAGCGAGCTGCGCAATAGCCCGAAGCCCGACAATTCGGCCGTCAGGTTTTGTTCCTTGACGGCCAGGCGCTGCGCGGCCGGCGCCCGTTCGGCATCGATTAAACCGGAAACCAGTGTTCCCAGATCGAGTCCCGAGCCAACCCCCAGTGAGCTGATTGCAGCCATAACTACCTTCCTGTTGCCGTATCTTATCCGTTCGAAAACCGGGGCCGTACCCGGGTGTTCGAGCAGAAACGAGAAAGGGGTAGCTGAAACGCTCCCCTTCTCGTTATTGCTTTACATTTAGTGAGCAAGAAACAGACCAGTTTTAATCAGGTACTATCCGAAAATAGTAACCCTTGTCCTATTTCACCCCGACTAACTGTGTCTTCCCTAAAATCACGAAGATGCGTTGCTATTGCCAGTAAATCCTCGGAAGGTATCTGGCGAATCAATTCGCCGCTTTCCGAATCTATCACCCTGATGACGGTCCTGCCGCTGTCCTGGTCGACGTTGAAGGCCAAATCCCGCTGTACGCTGCGGATGAGGCTGTTGATCTCGCTGACCGTTTCACTGATGTCGGCAGTTTCTACCACTGGGGCGGGCTGTCCGTTGCCCTTGGGCGGCAAGACTTCACCGCCGTTCACTGGGGTATTGGCTACGTCAGGCTTCGTGACCTGTCCTGAGTTTTTAGCAGCGCTCGATCCTCGGATCGACGTTATGCTTGAAATCTCGTTAGCCATGTTTTTTCTCCGCTTGAAGAGTAGGCCGCCACCAGCGGTGCCGGCCTCTCATTCACCTGTTACTGAAGTAGCGCCAGAACATTCTGCGGTTGAGCATTGGCCTGCGATAGAATCGCAATACCGGCCTGTTGCAGAATCTGACTACGTGTCAGCTCGGCAGTCTCAGCCGCGAAGTCCGCGTCACGAATCCGTGAACGTGCGGCCGATTGGTTCTCGGTGGTTACGCTCAGATTCGCGATGGTGGATTCGAAACGGCTCTGCACCGCACCCAGTTCGGCACGCAATCCGCTGACCTGCTGTAAGGCGAAGTCAAGGGTAAGTAGTGCGTCGTTGGCATTGGTGCCGTTCAAAACGTCGACACCCGCGAGGGTTGAATCTGCCTGAACGCCGCCCAGGGCGGTACTCGCGGCTTCAACGGCGAAGGTACCGGTGGCAGTGAAAGCGCCGTTGGCTACTTCACCGGCCAGGATAACGCCGGCATGGAAGGTTTCATCGGCGCCACCCAGGCTACCGGTGGTTCCGTCTTGCACCACGATATCCGCACCCGATGTGTTGGACAGCACGATGTTGTTACCATTGGCAGTCGCGGTAACACCGGTCTGGTTGGAGACGGTATTGATCGTCGCGGCGTCCGCGGCACCGTTACCGCCAACCAGCGTAACCGATACACCGTTGATGGAAACGTCGCCGGTTAGGCTGACGCTGTTACCGTTGATGACCAGGTTATCCGCGGCGATAGCGGCGGCCAGCGCGGTTTCGTCGATCGAACCACTGGTGGAGATTCTCGCACCCAGCTGGGCCGAACGAGAATCGACACCGTCGACCGCAATCGTCTGGTTCTGGTTGGCGCCGACCTGAAAGGTCAGAGTCGACAGTGAACCGTCGAGAATATTCTGGCCGTTGAACTGGGTTGAACCCGCGATCCGATTCACTTCGGCGATCAGCTGGTTAACTTCGTTGTTCAGCGCCTGACGGTCTGAAGACGAGTTGGTATCGTTGATTGACTGTACCGCCAGTTCACGAATACGCTGCAGCGCATCACTCGCCGTGCTGAGCGCGCCTTCCGCGGTTTGGGCAAGGGATACGCCGTCATTAGCGTTACGAATCGCCTGGTTCAGACCACGAATCTGCGTGGTGAAGCGTTCCGAAATCGCCAGACCCGCCGCATCGTCTTTAGCACTGTTGATGCGCAGACCCGTTGATAAACGCTGTAACGAGGTGTTCAATGAACTTTGAGAACCGTTCAGGTTTCTCTGCGCCGTTAGCGACGCTATATTGGTATTAATAATTTGAGGCATTGTTCTCTCCTGAATACACGCTTCAACAAGCGTCGAATTTCAAATTTCGAAAAATCCACAGCGTTTATGGATTCTTCGCTCAGAAGCTTTAGCGGCCAGCAGAAAGAAAACTTTAGGATATTCGCAATTATTTTAGGAAGTTGAACAGCGAAGAACTGGTGATTCGGGCGAACACCGCCTGCGCGGCATCGAGCGTCGTCTGCTCCAGGGTCAGCTGGCTGATGGCTTCGGCAAGATCGGTATCGCGCAGGCTGCTAATGGTTTTTTTAGCCACCAATACCTGCGCTTCATTCTCGTCGCGCTGGCTTTCGATGGCATTCAACTTGCCGCCAATTGTGGTGCGAAAGTCCAGCGAAACCTCGAGCGCCGCATCGATATCAACCAGCGATTGGGCGATGTTGGCAGCCCGGACTGCATCCGAGGGCGCGTTACGTAAGGTTTCCGCCAGGTTGGTGACGATGCCAAAAACATCCTGGTACTGACCGCTGCCAACGGTAAAGACATCGCCCGCGGCGGGCGCGCCCGTGATCGATGTCTGAATACCCTGAAAATTGATATCCTGGCTGTCGGTATAAGTAGCTCCGGTAACGATGTTGACACCGCCGGCGACGTCGAAGACATCGTAGAGGCCCGGAGCGACGAAACGGATTTCATAGTCCCCCGGTACATGAATCGAGCTATCCACTACGCTGGCGGGTGCGATGACTCCGCTACCGGCATTGGCGGCGGCCGGGATTTCTCGCAGCGCTGCCGCGGATGGGATTTCCATGAAAATACTGCGCCCCGAGGTATCGATTTCCATCTGCCGCACTTTACTGATTTGAATCGAGCGGGTGCCGGGGTCACCATTGAAGCTGACGTGATCTATCGAACCGGTAGTGGTCGGGGTAAACGGCAGGTTGGCGTTCTGAAAGCCGGCAAACAGGTAGTCGCCATTGGCGTCAGTGGTATTCGTCAGGGAATAGAGTTCGCTCAAGCGCTGGTCCAACTCCCCTGCAATCGCATTACGCGATACCGGGTCCAGCGCACCGTTATTGCCCTGGATCGCCAGTTCGCGCACCCGGTTAAGCAGATCGGCATAGGATTTCATCACGCTGTCCTGCTGCACCAGACGTTGTTCCGCCAGGTTGATATTGGCCTGATACTGCAAGTTGACCGATACATCTTGCTCGAGTTCCAGTACCCGCGAGGCGGCCGCCGGATCGTCCGAAGGCTTGTTCAGGCGAACCCCGCTGGAGATTTGATGCTGCAGCTGCGCCAGCTTTTGCTGCTGTTGCTGAAAAGCCTCGATGCCCTGCGTATAAATTTGCCTGGTTGAAATTCTCATGTTTACCTTACGCTATTGAGCAAAGTCTCGAATATGGTCTGGGCGGTACTTATCAGTCGGGCCGTGGCTTCATAGGCCTGCTGATAACGCACCAGACCAGCTGCTTCTTCGTCCAGATTGACCGAAGCTTTAGCGGATTGTCGGTCGATCGCCTGAATCAGCAGAGATTCCTGGGCATCGCGCTCGAGGTTTGCGGCCAATGTTTGTGACCCGACAAATCCCACCAGGCTGCCGTAATCCTCTTGCAAGCTGGCAATGCCGCCGTCGAAGACGCCGACGGATTGCAACCCGGCAAGCGCGAGCGCGTTACGATTATCACCGCTACCGCCGGCATTGGATTCGACCGTAAACACATCGCCGGCCTGCGGCGCACCATTCAAGCTCACTTGCCAGCCGTTGGCATCGATCAGCATATTGTTGCTAAATGGTATCGCGGCGCCGGCCAGGTAAGGCAGGCCACCGACTACGACATCGACATCGGCGCGCAAAGTGGTCGGCGGGTTATCGAAGGTCAGCGTCGCCGTATTGAGTAAGTTCGGATCCGTGACATCGGTTACGATACCGGCGCTGATATCGAGGCTGCCGAGGTTATTGAGCGAGGCGCTGCTGCGAATCGGCGCCGCGGCGGCTATTTCATTCGGATCGCTGGTCAACACCTGCAGCCCGCCGGAAGCCGCGAGCGTCGGTTTGATGGTAAAGCGGTCGCCCGCGACGGCGGTAGCGCCGTTAATGGTCAGGGTCAGTCCCTCGAACACCAGGGTCGCCGGCGCCCCGTTGGCAACCGAGGCGCTGCTGCCGCTATCCGAAGTCAGAGTCCAGTTGGCGCCGTCGAAATCCAGGACATAATTGTCCACGGTCAGCGCAGTCACGTCGCTCACCACGGTGGCCACCGTCGGCGTGCCCGAATTGCCGCTAAATGCGATCGATTGCGGCGCATCGTAACTGAAAAAATCCTGCCCCAGGTTGCCATTCAAATCCATGCCGTCGCGCATTTGCGCATTGAAGGTTTCGGCCAGGCCGATCGCCGTGCGACCGAGCGCATTGCGGGTCGGTTGCAGCACATTGTTGCGAAAATCGAGTAAGCCGCCGAGTTCTCCGCCGCTCAGGTTGGAACTGATATCGAAAACGTTGATCAGTCCGTTATAAGAAATAACGTCGCGGCTGGGATCGCCCACATCGGGCTGGGCGGCAAGGCTGAATGCGTTGCTGCCGCTCAACATGGTCTGACCGTTACCGATGAAGATCGACAAATTGTTTTCACCCTCGTCGATTACCTGGATATCGACTTTTTCGGCGAGCTCATTGAGCAGGGCGTCGCGCTTGTCCAGCAGGTCGGCGGATTGCTGGGTCGAAGCCGCCGATGGCGCAAAATCGCTGAGCGCAACATTGATATCGCGGATCTGCCCGACCAGCGAGTTGATCTCTTCGATGGTCGCGCGGATATCGGCGCTGGTATTGTGCCCCAATTCCTCGAAACGCTGGTCGAAACCCTGAAAGCGGGCGCTTAGCGTGGCTGCCGTGTTGATCAAGGCATAACGTGCGGTACTCGAGGCCGGATCGTCGGCGACATCCTGCACCGACTCGAAAAAATCATGCAGCATCGGCGAGATACCGCCCTTGGGGTCTGCCAGCACATCGTCGATATAACCGGCGAGCTCGCTGAATTTTTGCGAACCCTTGAAAAAGGAAGTCGAATCGCGTACCTCGGTGGTCAAAAACTGATCATAGGCGCGCGTGACCGAAGCGATCGATACTCCGTTGCCGAAATAACTGCCCGCGAAAAACGACGGGGGATTGGTAACGAACTCGGCGGCCTGGCGGCTATAACCCGGCGTATTGACGTTGGCGATATTATGACTGGTGGTGCTCAGCGCGCGTTGGAAAGCCGTCAGACCGCTGACCGCATTATTCAATAAATCAGCCATAGCTGCTTACTCCCGAGTTGATACCGGCCAGGGTTTGTTGCAACAGCTCACCGCCTAAAATGCCGATCACCTTGTCGGCATAATGTGGATCGGTGGCGTAACCGGCGTCGTGAATGGCGTGGATATAGGCATGATCGTCGCCGTTGCTGGATAGCGCCTGACGATAACGCGGATTGGACTGGATAAAGTCGACATAGTCGGACAGGCTGTGCGCTGGCGAGCGATAGGCGCGAAATCGCGAAACCTGGTTTTGCAGAATCCCGTCGCGATACTCCAATGAATGACGGCTCAGCGCCGGACCCTGCCAGTCGCCGCCCGCCTTGATGCCAAACAAATTATAACCGTTACGGCCATCGTCGAATTTCATCGTGTGCCTGCCCCAGCCGGTTTCAAGCGCAGCCTGCGCCACCAGCAATTCGGGGCTGACACCCAGCTGTCGCGCCGCGGCGTTCGCATCGGACCAGATATCGGCAATAAAATTTTCCGGTTTTTGCCAGCGACTGTTGCTGCGTTCAATCCGCCCGGTTTCGGCAAAATCATCGTCTTCTACCCGGCTCAGCAACACGCCGCCGGCGGGCATCGCTGCCGTTGTTGCCTCGAGCCGCGTGGCCTGCGGGCTTAGCGCGGTTGGTCTCGGCGCGGGCCTGATTACCGGTTGCTGCGCGGGCTCGGCCGCGGACGGGGATTGGGTCGTGTCGGCGCCCCCGGGAATCTGCTGCATAATCAGCTTTGCTACGCCGAGCCGATCCTGCCCGGCGATACTCTGCGCCAGCTGCTTGTCGTACATTTCCTGGTAAAAGTCCATATACGAACTGTGCTGGCCGGCATCGATGTTGGAAGCGGAACGCATCGCCCCCAGCATTTGCTGCACGAACAAGCCTTCAAATTGACGCGCAACCGTGGCAGCGGCGTCTTTCGAATTGTTACGCGCATCCAGCTTCATTTCCCCAAATTGCTGAAAATTAAGATAAAAATCCGCCTGGTTCGAAATCGCCATCTAGCCACTCCGCCTAAATCACGATTAAGTCCGCGCTCAAGGCACCGACCTGTTTGAGCGATTCGAGGATCGCCACCAGGTCGCCGGGAGAAGCGCCAACCTGATTAACCGCGCGCACTATTTCGCTCAGGGTCACGCCCTTTGGAAACCGAAACATACGATTATTCTCGGCGGTTACCTCGATATCGGATTGAACGTTCTCGGTGGTCGCACCGCCGCTGAAGGGCCCGGGTTGCTCGACGTCGACGGTATTGGTAATCGTGACACTGAGATTGCCATGCGAAACCGCTGCCGAATAAACCTTGACGTGGTTACCGATCACGACGGTACCCGAGCGCGAGTTGACGATGACCCTGGCCGGCGCTTCACCCGGCTGAAATTCGAGATTTTCGATAAACGACAAGAAACCGACGCGCTGCGACAAGTCTTGCGGCGCGTTAACCGAAACCGTGACGCTATCCTGGGCGCGCGCATTATTCGGGCCCAGAATCTGGTTGATGGTGTCGGCCAAGCGCTTCGCCGTGGTGAAATCCGCGCGCTTCAGATTCAGCGTTATCTTGTCACCGGCGCCAAACGGATTAGCAATCTCACGTTCGATGCTGGCGCCGCCGGGAACTCGACCGACGCTGGGCACATTGATAGTCACCGAGGATCCGTCTGCGCCCTCGACACCGAGTCCGCCCACGATCAGGTTGCCCTGCGCCATCGCATAGATATTGCCATCGGCGCCTTTGAGCGGGGTCATCAACAACGCGCCTCCGCGCAAGCTTTTGGCGTTACCCAGCGATGCAACGGTAATGTCTATGGTTTGACCGATCTTGGCAAACGGCGGTAAATCGGCGTGCACCGAAACCGCCGCGACGTTTTTAACCTGCGGATTCACGCTGGGCGGCAGGGTAATCCCGTATTGCGACAACATGCTTTTTAAACTTTGCACGGTAAAAGGCGTTTGCGAGGTCTGGTCTCCCGATCCATCCAGTCCGACGACCAGTCCATAACCGACCAGCTGGTTACTGCGCACCCCCTTGATCGAGGTGATATCCTTGATACGCTCGGCCCAGGCAGGCGTCAAAAAACCAATCAAAATCAATAATATAATAAGCGTTCTCGGTTTCATGCGGGAGCTCCTAAAACGGGAATAACGGGCTATCGAAAAAGCGCGACAACCAACCCCTGGAATTGGATTCGGCGACCACGCCGCCGCCGCCATAGTAGATGCGGGAGTTGGCGATCTTGCGCGACATGACGGTGTTGTCGGAACAGACATCCTGCGGACGTACCAGCCCGGAAATACGAATGTATTCAGACCCCTGGTTCAAACCGATTATTTTCTCACCGCGCACCATCAGGTTGCCGCTGGGCAATATGTCGGTCACGGTTACCGCAATTTCGCCGCTCAGGCTGTTGCTCTGCGCGCTGTCGCCACTTCCGGTAAAATCACGCTCGCCGTCCAGGTTGTTGCTGAGCAGGTTGTTACCGTTGAACGTCGGCCCGGTGCTACCCAGAATGGCCAGCGCACTGAGATCGAGGGCATCGTCCTTGCTGGTATTGGTGGCAGCCGACTTGGAAGCACTGGTCGACTCCGACAGGGTTACGCTGAGCACGTCGCCGATACGGAAGGCCTTGTTATCCTCGAACAGCCGGATCGAGCGCCCGGCCTGGAATATGGAACCGTTGGGCTCGGGTTTGAACTCGATCGCGGTCAAGTCCACCGGGGCGTACTGCGGATCCGGTTGCACCAGCATGCGGGTTTGCGAGCAGCCGCTTGCCAGGCACAGCAGCAAGGGCGTCAGAATCAGGGTTTTTGAAGCCATCGTCGGATCACCTAGGTGTTATTGTTGAGGTATTGCAACATGCCGTCGGCGGTTGCGATCAGCTTGGAATTCATTTCGTAGGCGCGCTGGGTTTCGATCATGCTCACCATTTCTTCGACGATATTGACGTTGGAACCTTCGAGCGAACCCTGACGCAGACGGCCAAGCCCGGTCTGGCCCGGGTTACCTTCCTGGGCGGCGCCGCTGGCGGCCGATTCGACGTATAGATTCTCGCCGATGGGCTGCAGGCCGGTCGGGTTGACGAAATTCGCCAGTTGTATGCTACCGATGCCGGTCGGAGCGGCCTGACCCGGCAGTTGCGCGCTGACTACCCCGTCGATACCGATGGTTACCGACTGGGCGTCGGCCGGCAGGGTAATACCGGGCTGCAATGCATAGCCGCTGGCGGTAACCAATTGCCCCTGATCGGAAACCATGAAGCTGCCGTCGCGGGTATAGGCCGGACTGCCGTCGGACAGTAAAATCGGAAAAAAACATATTGTCATCCTCGCGTAAGCGCACTGCTGTCCGGAATAAATTAAGTTGGTGTATTTGAAAGTGTTGCAGTGCCCGGGTTTTACGAATAAAACCATAAGCAACAACTTAATTTCAGGACACTGCAACATGTATACAAATACCCGATTTGGCGAACTTTTGAAAGTCCTTCCTAAAAATACTTTCAAACGCTGCGTTGAACAGCATCGGAGCGATAAACATAACAAGGG
>Ga0209122_1000228_pt1 | contig 15624 bp, 11 predicted proteins | sample OlaalgELextract2_2_FD_187375 | JGI IMG/M metagenome (GOLD analysis project Ga0209122, IMG submission 187375) | Olavius algarvensis symbiont microbial communities from Tuscany, Italy - Type A ELBA extract 2 (SPAdes) (version 2) | ecosystem: Host-associated > Annelida > Digestive system >...
CCTACATTTTTGCGGGGCTATCACGAAATGCGAAACCCAACAACAGCCGAATTCGGAACCAATTCCCAAAAGTTTCTTTTCTGATCAGACCGGCTGTCCTTTAGCCAGAGGCCGCGCTCGTGTGAAACTACAATTCAAATGTTGGAGTTGATTCCATCTTAGTCTAGGTTGCAATTGTAGGTTGGGTTGAGCCAACTCCAGACATTGTTGGGTTTCTCCACCTCCGGCGGACCAACCTACATTATTGCGGGGCTGTCACGAAATGCGAAACCCAACAACAGCCGAATTCGGATCCATTTCCCAAAAGTTTCTTTTCCGATCAGACCGGCTGTTCTTTAGCCGGAGGCCGCACTCTTATGAAACTACATTAAAAGCGAACCGCAGAATAACGAATTTCGAACCGCAAAATGTCGAAGGGTGGAATCGCTTCGCTCAGTCTTTTTAAAATAGACAGAATACATTTTACGAATTCATCAATTTTCAATATTCAATTCCGGCTTGCCCGGCTAGGGCATTTGCCCCACTCGCCTTCCGCTCCAATTTGAGCTGCATCCGTTTGACTCGGTCAGCTAATTTTTCTGAACTGACCCTCGCCCGCAGATGGTTGACCCTAATGGGAAAAGCCAGCGGTGTGAGCTGCTTGGTTTCGATCAGTTTCAGATTTGCTTGGGCCATCCGTGCCAGGCTTCGGAACAGCCGGTTAAAATCAAGCTGGCGCTCCAGGACCTCCCGGGCCGCCTGCTGAAAGAGTAAGTTTCCCGGCTCGTAACGTTTAAATACATTGTAAAGCAGGCTGCTTGAAGCCTGTATTTGACGGCTGCTCTTGTGTCGTCCGGGATACCCCTGAAACACCAGACCCGCCACCCGGGCAATCTCCCGAAATTGTCTGCGACCCATTTCAGCGGCGTTGACGCTGGCAAGAATATCTTCCATGAGGGAGTCGGTTTTGAAGATGCTTAAATTTTGAAAGGGTTCCATGGGTATCTCTCGATCGGACAACAGCTCCAATCCATAGTCATTGTGGGCAATGGAAAGTGTCAATGGCGTCGAACGCGAAAGCCGGAAGGCCAACAGGGCACCGAGTCCTTCATTGACGAGAATCCCTTCAAAGGTAAAAATAAACAGGTGATGACCTTCCCGCGAAACGTGTTTCTCGATCAACAGATCTTCTTTGCCCGGAACCGCCGACCAACGCGCCTGCAGTTCCAGTATCGGGCGCACGGTCTCCATTTCCTTGCTATCAAAGATACCGCGACAGGCGCAGTCAAGCTGTTGTCTGACCGCAGTGGCCAGCTCGGTTGAAAGCGGCATTCGTCCGCCCATCCACTGGGGAACCGATCCTTTGCCGGATGGGCGCTTGCGAACCCAAAGCGTCATGTCTCTGATTCGTACGAATTCAAGCAGACGTCCTGCAAATACGAATATATCCCCCCGTTTGAGCCTGGAAACGAATCGCTCTTCGACCGACCCCAGGCGACGTCCGTTGACGAACTTGACTTGGATTGACGCATCGGCGGTAATGGTCCCGATATTCATTCGATGACGGGCGGCGATTCTTTGGTCGGACACGACATAGCGCCCCTGTTTCAACTGGATTTTTTTAAATTCGGCGTAAGCGCCCAATGAAGCACCCCCGGTGGACGCAAAATCGAGCACCCAATCGAATTGCTGCCGCGAAAGATCTTGAAAGGCTTGGGTTCTTTTCAATTCGCGAAACATCTTTTCCGGACGAAATCCATCACCCAAAGCAACGGTGACAAGGTGCTGAGCCAGTACGTCCAGAGCCAGCAACTCCGGGTCGCGCGGCTCGATGTGGCCGGAGGCGACAAACTTTCTGGCGCCCGCAACCTCTATCAGCTCCAGAGCATGGGTCGGTACGCAAACCACACGGCTGGTTTCCAGGGGCTTGTGACCGCTTCGACCGGCACGCTGCATCAAACGGGCGATTCCTTTGGGGCTGCCGATCTGGATAACGAGATCGACCGGTGTGAAATCCACTCCCAGGTCAAGGCTCGACGTGCAAACGACCGTCCGCAAAAGACCGCTGCGCAGACCCTGCTCAACCGCATCGCGCTGGCGGCGATCGAGGGATCCGTGATGCAGCGCCAAGCAATCTGCCCATTGGGGACGTGCTTCTAAAATCGCCTGGTACCACATTTCCGCCTGGGAACGGGTGTTGGTGAATAACAGGGTACTTTTGGCCGATTCAATTTTTTGCAGCACTCTGGGCAACAGTCTTAGTCCCAGGTGCCCGGCCCAGGGAAACCGCTCCACATGCTCAAGGAGGATGGATTCCACAACAATGGATTTCGGCTGCAAGCCCCGAATCAGGCGCCCATGCCCGGCGTCTTCTCCCAGGAGCGCTTTCATGGCGGTTTCAGTGTTGCCGAGGGTAGCGGACAGCCCCCAGACCCTCGATCCCCGGTTCCAGGATTTGAGACGGGCCAATGCCAGTTCAAGCAGGACTCCCCGTTTGGAGCCCAAGAGTTCATGCCACTCGTCAGCCACCACTAATTTGAGGCTGCTGAACTTCTCCCGGGCCCCGGGATATGACAGCAGCAGGTTCAGACTTTCAGGCGTGGTGATCAAGGTGGTGGGAAGCCGCTTTTTTTGACGATTTTTGACGGATTGAGCCGTATCTCCGGTGCGGCATTCGATCGACCATGGCAGCTGCAAGTCTTTGACAATCTGATTAAGTGTGGCATGAATGTCCGTTGCCAGAGCACGCAGCGGCGTTATCCACAAGACCGTCAGCGGCGGCGCAGTGCTCTGGTCTGCAAAACAGGATCGATCGGATTCATCCGCCATCCATTCCAGCAGTGGACCAAACCAGGCAGCATAGGTCTTTCCGATGCCGGTCGGAGCATGAATTAAACCGCTCAGCCCGGATAAATATTCGCTCCAGGCGTCACGCTGGAATTCGAAAGGCGTCCAACCCCGGGCCTCGAACCATCCGTGCACGCATCGCCAGCTTTCCGATTTTTTCAGGTTGGTAATTGTGGACACAATTAAATTTCCGCCCGCAGAGGGACCAGCTTTGGTCCACCTCGGCGGGGTTAGAGAAGCAATTAACGACACCACCTGTTTTCAGGTTTCAGGTGTCGGGTTTCAGGTGTCAGCCCAGCCGCCGGTAAAAAACGGTCGGTTTAACCGTATAATAATTCTTAAATGAAGTTGCATATGAGGCAAACCACGAAATACACTAATTACACAAAAGCCAAAAAAAGGTTCATTTTTCATTTTCGTGTGTTTCGTGTGTTTCGTGGTTAATCCATATATAATAGTTTAATCCATATACTTTGATTTAGTTTCACATAGAAATCTATAGCGAAATTGCATCGGGCACTCAGGATGCTGACAACAGAGTTTTGAGCGTTTCGATTGTGTCGGCCTCTTCAATGGACTTGTCGGTCCGCCAGCGTGCGATCCGCGGAAAGCGTACGGCCAATCCGGACTTGTGTCGCGAGGATTGCCGGATGCCTTCGAAAGCGATTTCAAAGACCAGTTCCGGCCGCACCGATCGAACCGGGCCGAAGCGTTCCAAGGTGTTGCGTTGAACAAAGCGATCCACCCGACGAATCTCCTCATTATTCAAGCCGGAATAGGCCTTGGCAAAGGGAACCAGGCTGTCTCCCTGCCAGACCGCAAAGGTATAATCGGTATAGAGTCCGGCCCGCCTTCCGTGACCCCGTCGGGCGTAGATCAGGACCGCATCCGCGGTGAAGGGATCTATTTTCCATTTCCACCAGTAGCCGCGTCGCCGCCCGACTTCATAGCCGGAATCAAGGCGCTTCACCATAAATCCTTCCACTCCTCGCCGACGGGAATCCTCGCGCAGAACTGCGAGATTTTGCCAGCTCCCGGCAGTAACAACCGGAGAAAGAATCAGGCGGTCACCAGACAGATTAGAAAGCAGTCGGGCTAAAATTTCCCTGCGTTGCGTAAGCGCCTGTCGGCGTAAATCGTTGCCACCAAATTCAAGGACATCGTAGGCCATGTACCCCACCGGGACCTCCTCAAGCAGCTTTTTGCCAACCTTTTTGCGACCGATTCGACGTTGAAGTTCAGAGAACGGCAGGGGCCGCCCTGCTTTCCATGCCAGAATCTCACCATCCATGACGGTGCCGTCCGGCAGCTGTGCTGCCGCTTCCCGCAACTCGGGATATTTTTCAGTCACTAATTCTTCACCGCGCGACCAGATGAAGACTTGCCGGCCACGGTTAATGACCTGGCCTCTGATACCGTCCCACTTCCATTCCACCTGCCAGCGGTTCAGATCTCCCAACTCGGCCAGATTACCTTCCAAGGGGTACGCAAGATAAAATGGGTATGGTCGGCTATTATCGGCGTCACGGGTATCGGGGGAAAGAAGTCGCCGGTAAGTTTGCCGCGTGGCCGGCCACTCTCCCATCAAGCGATGAAAAATCACAGCTGCCTCGATGCCGCTGCAACGCTCCAGGGCCCGCACGACGAGACGCCGCGAGACCCCCACCCGAAAACCGCCGGTGATGAGCTTGTTATAAACAAACCGCTGGTCCCCTGTCATTTGATGCCAGGCATTCAGAACTCGATCCCGTTGGCTGTCCGCCTCCATGTCCCGCAGGGGCAGGAGATAGTTCTCGATCCATTCATGCAGACTCCGATCGCTGTAACCGGAGGCTTCAGGGAGCAGCAGCGTGATGGTTTCGGCCAAATCGCCGACAACCTCGTAACTGGCATCGAATAGCCAATCCGGTACGTCGGCCAACTCGGCCGCCCACTGCATCAGTTTGCGGGTCGGTATCACCCGGCGCGGCTTCCGGCCAATTAGAAAGCTGATGGCCCAGATTGCGTCCTCATCGGTAACGCGCCGAAAATAATCCACCATAGCCTCGATCTTGCGGTTGGTACTGGTGGTCTCATCCAGGCGGCGGTATAAGCCGGCAAAATCTTTCACCCTGCATCACCGTCGGCTTCCGTCTCATCATCGTAGAATGGCGGGATGGCTTGGGCATCAAATGCCCTTTCATGCAGCCATCGCGCCATCTCATCTGAATAACCGTGGGTGAGCTTGATTCGCTGCGCACCAGAGGCCTCTATGGTCTCAACAAGTCCGTTCCAGTCACTATGATCGGAGAGAACAAAACCCCGGTCGACGGATCGGCGGCGGCGGATGCCACGAATGCGCATCCACCCCGAAGCGAATGCCCGGGAGCGGCGCGGAAATCTGCGCATCCACAACGAGTTGTCGGCCGAGGGCGGGGCAATTACCAGTGCCCCTGCCGGAAGCTTGCTATTTTCCAGCTCGCCGATATACCGGGTCTCAGGCAACATCACGCCGGCTTCACGATAGCAGCGGTTGATGTTTTCGACAGCACCGTGGGTCAGGATCGGTCCAATATCAGAATCCAGACCGGTCAAGATGCGCTGAGCCTTGCCCAGTGCGTATGCAAACAGGATGCTGGTGCGGTTTTGTTGCCGGTTCGCCTGCCACCAGGAGTTGATCTCCCGCATAACCTGCTCCGGGGACGGCCACCTGAAGATGGGCAAGCCGAATGTGCATTCGCTGATAAATGTGTGGCAGCGGATGGGTTCCAAGGGCTTGCAGGTCGGATCGACGTCCGTCTTGAAATCGCCGGAGACGGCCATGATCTCGCCGCCCCTTTCAATTCGCACCTGAGCTGATCCCAGAATGTGGCCGGCCGGGTGCAGTGATATTCTAACGGAATTAGTGGTCAGGACTTCGCCGTATTCCAGCGATTGAATATCGGAATCGATGCCCAGCCTGTGCTGCAAGACCACCATGCTGTCCCGCGCGCACAAATAGGCCTGACTACCCGGCCTGGCATGATCGGCATGCGCATGGGTGATGACGGCACGCTTTACCGGCCGCCGGGGATCGATATAAAAGTCCCCTTCGCTGCAGTAAAGACCACTGGGAGTACGTTGCAGAATTGCATTCATCAGAGGATTTTTGAAAAGCCGCGGCCATTTTGCTGCGGAACTCTTTGTACTTTTCCGACATCATATTGCTGCTCCTGGAGAAACTTCAAAATTAACGCGTATTCCTCGTCGGGTATGGATGCCTCTCTGGCCATAATCCAGACGTAGTCCCGCTTCGTTCTGCCGATAACCGTGGTTGAGTAGTCTTCGGAGAGATAAATCACCCGGTATTCAGCTTTAAACGGCCAGAAAAACTGCATGCCCCAAACCGCATTGGATGGATCGTCGCGAATAAAACCGCGGGGATTGTATTCCTTGAGCGGGCCTTCCGAGCTGCCCTTGTTGAACTTGAATGTGGTTGCTATGGTTCCATCGTTTTCCAACCGATAGAATTCCGTGGCATTGTATGCATCCTTTTCAATGAAGGTAGGAATGCTGGCAATCACATACCACTTGCCCATGAAGCGATTGATGTCGACATAATCGACGGTTTGAATCGGTTTCATCGTCTGACATCCTAAAGTCAATATCAAAATGAACAAACTGTAGCTAAGCGTAACCCTTCGCATTGTGTCACCAAGTATCTTTATCTCGCGTTGCGAGCAGTATTTATCATACGGTGGGCCGTGCCCACAAAATTTAGCCGAAGTTTACATGAGTCGGAGGCTTTCATACGCCAGGTGACGGCATTAATTAAGACCGAGAATCTGTTTTTTGAAAGATTTGTTAATGGGCTTGGAACCGAGCCAGATAGAGAAAACCGCGGCAGCAAAGTCTTCCCCTTCTATCAGTCCCTTCGGTTTGCCGTTTAGGGCCAGTTCTGTTCCTCTATCCGGGATGTAGGTGAGAGAATACCGATCTCCCGGTTTAACGTTCTCGTAGAGGGAATTGTGGTAGTCCAGTTGGGGGCGCAAACGTTCAAGGGTTGCCGAATCGACATTTCTGGCGATCATCTTGTCTGTCGCAGGCCCAAAATCCTTGCCTTTGATGGATCGCTTGTATTGAAGCTCTATCCGCTTGGCTCTGTCAGACATCGCTTCCTTTACTGTACTACCCTCTTCCAGGTAAAATGCCCCCACGTATGCTTTAAATCCCCAATAGCGAAATAGGCCCGCGCCGGTTAATTTTAATGTTGTATTGTTGACATTGAGGGTTTTTTCGAAGTAGGCTCCGTCTATCTGCGCAGCGTTGAGCCCGGAAGCAAGCATTACAAATGCTACGACGATTAGCATGATTCCCAATATTTTCTGTTTGGATTGTTTCATTTGGCGCCTCCTGCCGCTTCATACGTCTTATAAGAGTAAAGATTCGAATATTATGGCTTCAGTCATGAAGGGATTGCGGGTAATTTTTACAATTCAATTCGACAATTACCGTTTGTGATTTAAAATAAATTGTAACCGACCTTTAAAATTGGCATATAATTCAAAACTTCAATATGGGAATAAGGTATGTGGATTGACAGGAAAAACCTATTACCTTAAACCGTTGAACCTTGAACCCGGAACCTTTGAACCTTGAACCCGGAACCTTTAAACCTTTGAATCCGAAACCTTTGAACCTATAACCCCTGAACCCTGAACCTCTGAACCCTAAACCAACACCTTGTTATGCAATTCAATTTTGCCATTATCGGCGGCGGATTGACGGCGACGGCCATGCTGTACCGTATGGTACAGCTGGTGCGGCAGAAAACACGGCAGGACCGTTTAGACCCGGCCAAGATCGGTATTCAAATTTATGAAAAACAGGATACCTTCGGACCCGGCTTTCCCCATAGCGACCGGTTCGTACTCCCCTTTCACATCACGAACATGTGCGCCGCCGACATGGGAATTTTGCACGGCGACCCCGGTGATTTTCAAAACTGGGTAGACCAAAATTCAGAACGCCTTAATTCCCGCTATCCCGGGTTCCGTGACACATGTTTCGGGCCGGATCCAACTGGGCAAGTATGCAATCACTACCCTCGGGCAATCATGGGGGAGTATTTAAAGACTCGCTTCAAAGAAGCCTTACATATGGCGCGGGCCTTAGGCCTTGCAGTAGGCCTCTATCCCGGTCGCGAAGTCATCGATCTCAAGCCTTACGGCGACCGGATCAGCCTCAGCATCAAGACGCTTGGCACCGGAGTCGTTTTTTCAAGTGATGCCGACCGGGTATTGCTGGCAACGGGCCACTGGTTTGAAAATGATGAGCGGGATCGCTATTTTGCCTCGCCCTGGCCGGCCGAAAAATTGCTCAGCAGCATCCCCCGGGGCGCAGAGGTTGCCGTCATCGGAACCAGCCTTAGTGCCATCGAGACCTTGCTGACGCTCACCTCCGACGGAAAATTTTCCCGCGCACAGACCGGTGAGCTTCAATTTACACCCGCTGAAGGTTCAAGACGATTTTGCATTTACTCCAGAAGAGGTCTGATACCCAAAGTCAGGGGCAAGATGGGAGAGCGCCGCAATCGATTTCTGAACCGTGAAAAGCTTGACCGGCTTCTGGCGGAAAACCGTGGCAAGTTAACATTGGAGGCCGTCTTCAACCTGCTGAATTCAGACCTGGAAGAGGCCTATGGCCGGCCGATCGATTGGCAGGAAGTTATCAACCCGACCGGCAATCCGGACGATCTGCTGCAGGGATACCTGGAAGATGCCGTCAACGGAGATGGCCCCCATGGGGAGATCATCTGGCAAACCGTATTGCATCAGACCTTTGATATGGTCAGAGAAATATATCTGAATCTAACTCTGGAAGATAGAAAGCGATTCGATAAACATTACACCTCTGTATTTTTCACCCATGCTGCCACCCAGCCGTCCGTAAACGCTGAAAAATTGTTGGCTCTCATGCGAACCGGCATTGTCCAAGTTGTCAAACTGGGCCAGGATTACCGCCTGGTACAAAACCAGGAAACGCAGGGTTTTGATTTCATCTACCGCGATATGCAGGGAAAATGGAAAAAAGATATCTACCAATATGTCGTCAACGCCCGCGGCCAGAAAAGGTCCCTGGAAAAGAATCCCTCGGTCTTGGCTGCAAATCTAATTCAGTCCGGCACCGTTCAAATTAAGGAAGTAAAATCGGTCGGATCGTTAGTCGGGGCAGACCTTGGTGTCGCTTCTGGGTCGGCCGCCGCAGTCGATTCCTACAACACAGGCAGCATCTGGATCGACCCCGCCACCCACCGGGTCAAACAAGTGGGGCCTGATGGGACCATAACGACCTCCAACGCCATTTATGCGGTGGGGGCCATGACACGCGGACAGATCATCAACGCCAGCATGGTAAGCGGAATTGTCGAGGCGACATCCAGGATCGCAGATGATCTGATCAAGGACCTTGTGTGAAACTACTTGGAATGACGAATGTCGAATGTCGAATGACGAATGATGGATTCGCTTCGCTCTGACTATTTTAGTTAGAATTAAATCGATAGAATACCTTACTTCGAAATTCATGATTCCTTGTTCGATATTCGATATTCGCTTTTTCGAAGTTTCTTTTATTGATCAGACTGGCCGTTTTTTTGGCCAGAGGCCATGCTCGTGTGAAACTACATCTACATTAGCCTCAGGAAAGGGATTTTAAAACGTGCTCGTCCTCGTGCTCGTCCTCGGTATTTTAAGCGGCTCAAAAGCTTCGAGGACGAGGACGAGCACGAGTACGACTACGAAACGGCAAATGAGTTCTTAGGTAGCTGTGTTGATTTGGCACAGCTTATTTTCCGATCAGACTGGGTGCTCGCGGCCAAAGGCGGTGCCGACACTTGAAACCTAAAACCCAGGAACTGCGCCATGGCGACCCTGCCCGGGCCACTTTTTCCAGGCGCAATTTAGGAAAAAGGATAGCGTCTTATTCGATCAGTCCGGACGCCCCGCGGCGGCGGGTGGACTGATTTGCTGCATTAAGAATTATCTGCCCCAAAACCTTGCCAACCCTGGTTTATCTTCCAGCCACATGAGAGGTTGAATATTTAAGAATGATGCCTAAGATATGCATAGGGGCTGATGAACCAACCTCTTATTGGTGGTTGAACGAAATCCCGAATAAATCGACTTGTTGGGTTCGCCCTACGAACTTAAATCGTGATAACATCGCATATAGTAGATTGGGTTGAGGCACGAAACCCAACAACTCAAACGGGGCTCTACCCAACCTACCAAAAAACCGACTTTTAGGTCAGGTAACAATTAGGAAATATATGGCGCGAGCGTTGGCCAGGCAAAAAAATTCTTCATATTGGAAATGGTTGATCGGGGCCTCCGCTGTCTTGCTGGTAATCTATGCCGTTGCATCGACTTACCTGTGGGCACGACAGGCGCATTATATATTCAGGCCGCAACGCGTCATTAGATCCACGCCGGCTGAATATCAGCTGCCCTTCGAGGACGTCTTTATCAAGGTGGATGACGGCAGCGGCAATAGCCAACGCATTCACGCCTGGTGGATATCCTCTAAACATCCGGGCGACCGCTGCCTTCTCTACTTGCATGGCAGCGCCTTGAACATCGGAGCCAATATCTCACATGCCTGGCGTTTCCAGCGCATGGGATTCTCGGTTTTATTGATCTCGTATCGCGGATACGGCAAAAGCGAGGGATCGTTTCCATCCGAAGCGTCGGTTTATTCGGATGCCCGGGCGGCCTGGAGATACCTGACCGAACAAAGAAACGTTGATCCCGCCTCCATTTTCATATACGGACACTCCCTGGGGGGTGCCGTGGCTATCGAATTGGCCATGGACAACCCGACGGCCGGCGGACTCATCATCGAGTCCACCTTTACGTCCATTGCAGACATGGCCCGTAAGACGCCCCAATACCGCCTCTTTCCGCTGGATCTCATCGTTCATCAGCGTTTTGACTCGATCAATAAGGTGAGTCGTCTGCAAGTGCCAGTCCTCTATCTGCACGGTACAAACGACCGGGTCGTTCCGCCGAAGATGAGCCAAGAACTCTATCAGGAGACCGCCTCCCACAAGCAACTCAAATTTATAGCCGGCGGTGGTCATAACAATTCGGCCGCCGTGGGGGGTGAAGCATACCTGCAAGCCGTACGTGGATTTATCGAAAATCGTAGCTTCGAGGCGCAAAGCGCCACTCAATGATCAAAGAAGAAGTGGAATCTGTTCTTTATTTTGCGTTGATGGTAGAAATATATATCAGGCTTTCAGCCAATTCTAATAACGATTAACCAACTGGGCTATTAAAGAGATTTATCTGACAACGTGTTGTAAGTTACGGAAAGTGTCAGGTGTCAGCGCAGCCTCTGGGCTGAATAGCGGCCAGTTTGACGGAACATGAAACTGATGTCGTAGATGAGGGCAAATTACAAACTACAAGCACCAAATCCCAAATAAATCTCAAATCCCAATATCCAATGACCGAATCCCACTTTCCGCACAGGAAAGGAAATGGTGATTGGGGTTCAACGATCCAGTAGCGCTATATAGTTCACATTTTCCAATAGCAAAATATTGATATTGATATTCCCCACCCGACGGCAGAGGGGCCGTTTGCTATCGACTAAATTCCTTAGCGGATTAAATGTTTGGATATTGGAATTTGAATTATTGTGATTTTTTTAAGATTTGGAATTTTACAGTTTACCTTCGTGCCAACTTAATTAACACGAGATGTCCTAAAAATAGCATTGAATTAATCAAGTTTAATACGAGGTTTCAGGATTTAGCAACTCGGTTCCCTGACACCTGAAACCGATTACCAATGAACTGGGTTATTGCTGCCCCGCTGGGGCCACTTTTTCCGATCGCAGCCTAGAAAAAAGTTTAATGTCTATTTATTGAAATCACATCATGTTGGCGCAGCACTTCGGTCATAGCCAGATTGAAAATATGAGCAATTCTATCGATTTTAATTAAAGAGACAGAGCGAAGCGATACCATAAATCTTCAATTTTCAATCGTCAATCGTCATTTCCGGCTTCGCCGGGTTGGGTGTTATTTCACAGCCCGTTCACGTTTTTAAGGTAGTTATCCGCCTGGTTCAAGGTCAATTTCTTTTCCCGGGGATCCATCCGATCCCATACCCGATACATCATGCCTACCCGGGGATTTTTCTGCAGCAGCGGGCGATGTCGTTCGAAAAAGCCCCAGTACAAACTGTTAAAGGGGCAAGCCATGTCGCCGTGACGCTGTTTCCAGGTGTAGTCACAATGATTGCAGTAGTCACTCATGGAATGAATGTATTTGGCGGAGGAGATGTAGGGCTTGGTGGCCACCAGTCCGCCATCGGCAAATTGGCTCATGGCCCGGGTGTTCGGCAGTTCCACCCACTGAATCGCATCGATGTATATCCCCAAATACCACTCGTCCACCGCAGCCGGGTGAACGCCGGCCAGCAGCGCAAAATTGCCGGTCACCATCAAGCGCTGAATATGATGGGCATAGGCATGCTTCAGTGATTGGCCGATGGCGCACTGCAGGCAATTCATGCGGGTATCGCCGGTCCAATAGAAATCCGGCAGGGCCGCCTGATGGTCAAAATAATTCATTTCAGCCAGATCCGGCATCAGGGCCCAGTAGATCCCTCGCATATATTCGCGCCAGCCCAATATCTGCCGCACGAAGCCTTCGATCTGCTGGATATCGATTGGGGCCACCTTTTTCTCCCAGGCCTTGACGGCCGCATCAATGACCTCCAGCGGATGCAGCATTTTGGAATTCAGGGCAAACGACAATCGCGAGTGAAACAGATACCAGTTGGTCCGCGTCATGGCATCCTGGTAGGTGCCGAAGGTGGGCAGATAATCACTGACAAAGCGATCCAGCAGGCCCAGGGACTGGGCCCGGGTGATGGGCCAGATCAGTTGGCCGGCCTGGATCTCACCGATCGTTTTCACCTTCTTTTTGCGGACGACCTTGAGAATGTCGGAAACATCGTTTTCAAAAAAAAGCGGCTCGGGAATCGGTACCTTTTTGTCATAGGCCAGCCGGTTTTTCTGATCGTAGTTCCATTTTCCGCCAACGGGCTTGCCGTCGGCTAACAATATATCGTAGCGCTTGCGCATCCAGCGATAAAACGATTCCATCAGGTAACGCTTTTTACCCGCAAAAAAGCTACCAAAATCCTGGCGCTCGATTAGAAAGTGCTGGGAATCCGAAGTTCGCACGGGAACCCCCAGCTTTTCGGTCAATTTCTTCAATTGTAAATCAAGGCGGTGCTCGTCCGGCAACAGGTATTCAAAGTGGGTAAATTTCTTTCGACGCAGCAGGTTGGCGATATTCTTATCTAAGGCCTGATTGTTTTTGGGATCATCAAGCTTCAAGTATTCCACCCGGTGTCCCAGCTCACCCAGGCGTTCGGCAAAAGCCCGCATGGCCGCAAAAAAGGCCGCCACTTTTTGGATGTGATGCGCAACGTAATCCGTTTCCTGGCGGATTTCCATCAGGACATAAGTCACATTCTCATCCGGCTGTTTGAACCAGTCGTGGTTCTCGTTTAGTTGATCCCCGAGGACCAAACGCAGGGTGTGTTGTTGCGGCATGCGGGTCACCTTTACCGGTTTAATGGCCTCGATCCGATTGAAGGAGATCGAGGATTACGCCTTGTATACCAAGTCATCAACTTTACGGACATACCCCTTGATATCGCACTTGCGTTCCAGCCCGGAAGCGGCCATGTAGCGGATCTTGCCGAATATCGGGCGCTCAAACCAGGCCCGGTCATGCACGCCGTAGACCCAGGCCACGCCCGTGTAAGAGTTGGGATCCCGCCCGTCCAAAAAATATTTATTGTTGATGGCCAGGGTGGTCCGATAAGCATGCTCGGGGGTTTTAGACCATTCCAGAATTTTCTTGCCCCAGTACATGCGCATGTAGTTGTGCATAAAGCCGGTATAGCGCATCTCCTGCATGGCGGCATTCCAGTATTCGTCGTGAGTCTGCGCGTCTTCCAGTTGGCGCCGGGTGTAGACATACTCCCGGGGATCCTGGCGGTGTTCGGCAAGTGTCAGGCGGGCCCAGTTCGGCAGACATTTGTACGAGTCATAGTGCGGCGCATAATTTGCAAAATTCATGGCCAGCTCCCGCCGCACGATCAGCTCTTCCAGAAAAGAGTCCTTCGCGGCCTGCAGCCGACTGTCGACATGATTAATCTGCAATGCCAGGTAAAGCGGCGATATTTGACCGAAATGCAGATAGGGGCTCATGTGGGAAATGTCATCCGTCTGGGGTTGATTGCGATTGGCGACGTAGTTGTCCAGCCGGCGGTGCAGAAAAGATTTAAACACCTGCCTGGCGCGGGAAGCTCCGCCTTTGAAAAATCCGGTCACGGGCCGCACACCGTGGTCGAGTTTCATTTTTTCGAGAACGGCTTCAATGTTGTCGATCTCGAGGCCCTTAACATCGAGTTTAAGAGAGGATTTTTTAACCGAGGTCGCTTCAAAATCAATCAGATAAGCGGCGAGGTGCCTGTTTATTTTGGGTCGAATCGTGCGAGCGGCATACTCGGCCTTGTTGGAAACTACCTGCAACGGAATAATTACATCGCTTTCCACCTGGACAACCCGGCAGCCGGCCTGCTGCGCCACATCGTCACGCCAGGCCTTCTGATGCCGCAGATACCCGCAATCACATACGATAACCGAAGCGTTGCGGCCGATTTTTAGGGCCACATCAGCCGGCTTTCCCTGTTGAATGACCATTTTGATGCCGCGCCGGGCAAGGGTGTCGCGGGTTTCCTTCAACCCCTGCAGCATAAACGTATAATGCCGCAGATTGGCCTCCGGGTAGTCATCCATCATGCCGAACGCGACGAGTACGCCCTGCCCCAGCCGGTTGGCTTGCTGAATCGCATATTCCAGGGCGTGATTGTAGTCAGCTCGCTGGGACTGCTGCATCCAGTACAGGACATAGCGGCCTTTGGCAATTTCAGCGTCATTCAGGACTTGGATGCGGGATTTTTGAACGGTTTGAAAGTTCATGGCGTTTAGTTATTCGTTATTGGTTATCGGTTATTGGAAACTAGTCCTAAATCTGATCCGAGGAGTCGTAAAAGTATTGCAGTAATTTCCATTGGATCTGTCAGCGCCTGGATACAACGGATGTGTTCCATCTCTCTGAATAACTATTATTCCAATTGAGTTAAAAACTATTTGGGCGCTATTCATTATCGGTTAATAATTTAATGGGAATGCAAACTGTTTTTATGACTCACTGATGCGATAAATATAAATTCAGGCTTTCAACCAATAACTATAACGAATAACCAATAGCTAATAACACCCAAGCCGGAATTGAAGATTGAAGATTGAAGATTTGTTGAATCGCTTCGCTCTATCTTTTTTATTTTAATCGATAGCAGAGCCAACTTATTCAATTTGGCGATAGCATAATTCTTCCGCATACATGATATGATTTAAAAAAATAGACACTAAATGAGCGCTTTTCGCTCATTTAGTGTAATCACCAATAACTAATAACGACAAGCCGTTTGCGTTTTAGACGTAAAGCGTTGCGGTCCATCGACGATCGGTTTGCCGATGGATTTTGCAATAGATTTGAGCATGCCGTAGAAAATCCATTCATGGAACGGGTATAACACGTACCAGTAAAGAATGCCGCCCAGTCCCCTGGGTAAAAAACTGGAAAACATTTGCAGCTCCGCCTGGTTTTCCCCCACAGCCGTAATTTGAAATTCCAGCATGGCCTCACCGGGGGTTTTCATTTCCGCCAGCAGCACCAGCCGCTCG
>Ga0209122_1000238_pt1 | contig 15135 bp, 9 predicted proteins | sample OlaalgELextract2_2_FD_187375 | JGI IMG/M metagenome (GOLD analysis project Ga0209122, IMG submission 187375) | Olavius algarvensis symbiont microbial communities from Tuscany, Italy - Type A ELBA extract 2 (SPAdes) (version 2) | ecosystem: Host-associated > Annelida > Digestive system >...
CCCCCCAAATGAACCCCTTTGGCCAAAAATGCCTCAAATGACCCCCCGTGGTCTAAGACCCCCTTTAGCAACCCCCTTGGTCAAAAAACCCTAAAATGGACCCCCACGGTCAAAAAACCCCAGACTTTACCCTCGAGGTCAATGTCGGGGGGGGTTAATGTCCGGGGGGATAATGTCCGGTGGGTTTATGGCCGGTGGGGTTAATGTCCGGGGGGTCAATGTCCGGGGGGGTTAATTTCCGGGGGGGTTAATGTATGGGCTTAAGCTTAAGGTAGTTAATGGGTCTGATGTGTAGGCGAGAAAGTGTGACAGTCACACACACACACACTCAGAGGCAGACAGACAGACACATATAGGTAAATTTATATTATGTCCTGTCCATGCATAGCATTGGACTGACAATAATCGCATCCGCCATGTTGAAAATAGTTTTTTGCCGAATTTTAGTTTTTTTGGTTTTCTAAAAGCAGTTTGTGCTTTGACGAGCGTCGGCTCTCGTAGCGTCTGCGATACACTTGTTTCGTACTGGCTGTAATCAACATGGCAACATTGGCCTAGATACTATGAATCAAGGCCAGTTGCCAGCTGCATCAACACCACACGTGCACATGGCCTTGACTCGGTGAGGCCGTGCATGCCTACAGTTGCGACCACACCCATCTAGGGCGTGGCGCTACATCGAGCACGTGCTTTCTCAGTGACGTCAACAAAGACATTTCGACGGCGGTACAGTGTCGACGTTCATCGGTGTATATTATTTCTACAGGTTTGTAATCAACTTTATCAGTAAGAAATTTAATTAATAGTTAAATGTTGTTCTCTTGTCTTTGGCGTAACGTTAAGAGTTCTTGTCATAAACATTTAGTCGTCGTTACCCGCCGTCAACAAACTCCAGCGTTCACAAGCTGTAAGTGTTAGAAGATGGCACGGTCCGCGTGTACCATGTTGATAACACCTGGCTATAGCAACGTTAACAGCACGCGGTGAAGCCACATAGTGACCGGCAGTGGCGTTGTTTAAGCGCCTCACTTTACGTTAGTAAAAGAGGTGTTTATTGAGATAGGCTGTGTCGTGACGTCGTTGGTCGTTGGTTGGTTGGTTGGTTGGTTGTCACGCGCGTGCACTGTGGCCAAACGGTGCATCATAGGCCTATAGGTACTACGGAACACTAATAGGAAACCCTACCCCAGGAATTCAATGGTACAACTTTCGACCCCCTGGGGTGACCCCTAATTGGGGAATGGGCCCCCCGTGAGGCGCTTTTTGTCAAATTACTTTGACCACTTGTTTCTATCCCACCTGCATTCAACGCCCTTTTAGTGCGAGAGCTTCCCGTCTGAATATTACTATGGCATTAGGTGCGGAAAATAAAGAATGAGGGGGCGAGGGTGGGATTTGTCGATTTTTTTTAGGTTTTTTCAAAGTTTGGCGTTCTATAGCCACGTATAATTGCACTGTTCGAGCTGACCAACCATTACTATACGTACGCCTAATGACCCTCTATAAGGCCTTGTAGAATGGGGGTGCTGGGGTACACCCTCCCCCCGCTAGGGGGGCCCAAACATGGCTTCTTCGTAAAAACCACAATTTCGGGCGATATTCGAGGACGTCCTAACTTTTTGTTAACATACCTATTCAGTTGCTGTTTGGCAGCGTGATAGGGGGCCCCATGCTCTACTAAATGCCATCTTATCGCTCGTCAAAAATATTTGTAACTGGAGTTTTTTGGCGATTACGTAATCACACTTTTGACGGCCATATCTCTGGATTGGTGCAAGATAGAGACAATCTGAAACCACTTTTGCCCACAAAGTTGCCTATGCCCTATCGACTGGTGCCATTGCCGAATAGGTCACGTGATCATACTACTTCCGGTTCGGCGTTTTTCGCCTTTCGGAGTCATAAAAACCGTTGAAAAAATAAAGAATGAGGGGGCGAGGGTGGGATTTGTCGATTTTTTGAGCTTTTTTCAAAGTTTGGCGTTCCATAGCCACGTATAATTGCACTGTTCGAGCTGACCAACCATTACTATACGTACGCCTAATGACCCTCTATAAGGCCTTGTAGAATGGGAGTGCTGGGGTACACCCTCCCCCCGTTAGGGGGGCCCAAACATGGTTTCTTCGCATAGGGTTTCCTATCAAATGTGACGAAAAAACATATGGTTAATTTGGAAAAAAATCGAGTTTGTAGGTGACGGACTTGGTCGATTTCGCCGCGACGCGCAAGGAACGAACGTCGCATATTCGATGCTGCTGTAACGTCGACGTGCGCACTGCATAGAGACGACGTTACAGTTTATTTAAACGTTAACAACAATGAGAACAACGTTTTACCCGACGTTGGTTTTTTTGTGCCAAATCTTGGTAATTTTTCCCGGTTGCATTGGGATTTTTGAAAATCCTCGGCGTCAACACTTACATTGAGCGATGCTATGTGCGACCTCTATCGACCGCGTCATGTACTATTCTTTTGTCTGAGAAGGATTTGTGCGATCTTTCCTGTTGTTTGGATCGTAAGTTTGTGCATAATTACATATCTGTCTGTTTTCTTGTCGTGCGTATTAATTAGCTGAATTGTATTTGTAGCATTTGCGATCGGTAACAGGACGTTTTGCTACATTTTCGGCCGTGGTGCTGGTGTAGAATCGCGGCCGGGGTAACATGCGGATGTGCGGCTCTGCTGATATGCGGATGTTCCAACGTGTAAAATGTTGATGTAGATGCGGGTAAAGATCCGCATTTTATCCACACAAGTGACATGCTTCATTGGCGGCACTAGGCCGGTTCCGGCATCAACTACATCGGCGCCGATGCAAACATTGGCGCATCGGCGTTAGGCACTGCTGCCATCAGTGGAGACCAGCGGGGAGTCACATGGCCGTTAACTACCACCACTTCAGGGGGTCCACCGACTTGTTGCTTGACAGATAGGCTGCCTGCACAGCCTTGATGCGGTCATCTGGCGTAGTTGACGGTCCGTTTGCTGGCTCTGCCCTGTCAGCAGTATTGTAACAGGGGCGTAGTAATAATACCTGTACAGCAGTAATAAATTCGGTCCTTGCTGGTAGGTAGAACACCGATGTATCGCTATAATTGTCTATCGAAAGACGGTAGGCCTACGTCCAGTTCACAATAATTTTACTTTACTAACAGAAATTCCTTGTCTCGTTGGTCAGTTGTGGTTCAGAAGTAAGGATTAGTGCCAGTTATGGTTACTACGTGCATATATACGGTATTTTTTCAGGTTTTGAGTTACGGACACAGAGTGCTACTAGCTTCACGCATCCTACGTCTGGTTGAACGTGAGCGACCTCGCACACGTGTGCTTCATCTACAACTGAGTGATTCTTGAGAACCCCAGTGAGTACTAGCTGTCAGTCGTAAATGTTTTATTGTGTGTTAATTTTCAAACATTGTTAAGATGTTTACACTGTTTGTCTGTTGGTTGCGAGAGTGATGCATCTGTAAATATTAGGGCTATAAAATCAACACATTAACAAACGTATTAACGCGTCTCGATTAAGAAAAATTAACACTGTTACTAATTTTAACACAGAAAAAAAATTGGGCAAACTGGAAGTGCTAACAGTCAACACAAACAGAAATCCAGCGTTTCTCAACTTTAAACAAATGAATATTTAGTCAAAACTCAAAAGACTGTATCATTGTCACTGGTCAATAATTTTAGTGATTTCAGTGACCTCAGTCACACATCAGTTGTCAGTACTAGGAGTAGACTAGCGTTCAAGAGCAATAGACTGACAACGTCTACCTGCAAATAAACTGTGATTAACGCTTGATTAAAAAATTAATTGTGTGATTAACGCGATTAAAAAAATTTGTCGCTTGACAGCTGTAGTAATTATGGCCACACATTTTAACAGGTGGCAATTTTTACCAGGTGCAGCAGCAATAGCAGTGTGAATGTTCATGTGTGTTATTAACAGAAATGCAGCAAGTCTTGTAGTGAAGTTCTAACAGTATTGGAAATTATAAACTTCAGTCAGGTGGCAAAACGTCCAGAGAGGTAGTAAAACGTCCTGGTAGTGAAGTATGCAGGTAGTGAACTGTTTAAGGTGATAGCAAAACATCCAGGTTGCGAACTGGCAAAGTAGCGAAACGTCTATGGATCGTTTGGTCATTCTGCACATTCTTTTTATTTATTTACGGTTTAGTCCATAAAGCGGCCTAACGTGGCCTGGGCGTATAAACTTTGTCACAGGTGGTTAAAAAGACACTAAACTAAATTTTTAGCAATTGCTATGATAACGTAGGCTGACATATGCAAGTCATGTGCATTTCGATTAATTTGTGCTTTTATGCGTCTTGTTTCGATGTAAAAAAATTTCTCAAAGGAAGTTTTCAGCCTAAGCCTGTCCTGGTGGCGCTATTAGTAGCATCACAGTACGCGCTGCCTCGCTATGGTGACTGTTGAGTCTGGGTTCGAATCCCAATGTAGCAGCGTATGCTTTTCAGATTAAATTGTCGGGCAGGCACAGAGGGTTTGATGGTGTCCTCTTTATACTGTGACTGTTAGCTAATACTGGGTTTAGAGGGGCTCAGTCATTAGTCCCTACTTGAACCACTGATAACAGATGACATACCACTGCATGGTTTGGTAGACATTACTGCCTTGTTGCACGTGCTGCTAAACCAGGCTTCGGGGACTATGGATGGGGCTGCAACCGATGTTGTGAAATTTTGCATGATGATACATTTACACTGCACTGCACCTACTATAACTCACCGTAATGTATGTCTGTCAATTTAACATTTTACCTTTATGAGCGTTCCAAAGCTATGCATGTGATCTGTTAAACAAGTGACAGAATATCTGCGATAAAATTATTACTTCTGGTGCACTAAAGGTAACGTATCACACCAGACATAAAATTACCGCATTGTAGTTAAAAGTAATGTAAGTGCATGAGTAGGAACATGTTTTGCCGTTACATTCTGCCAACATGACTGAAATGGTGGTTTCCAGAAGTTTACTCACTGTCAGAGGGAATAGACTTCTGGGTGGTGTGTTTTGTGTTCGTTCTTGAGTAAGTAGCATTGAAGGTACGGTGAATGTATAGTCCGGTGTAGTATTTTACGTCCGGTGTGGTACTTGTTAACTGGTGCAGTATATAGTGCAGTGTGTCTACCACACCGGACCCAGTCACGTAAGTAATTTGGTTTTTAGTTCTTGTTGTACACTCTGATGTGGTCGGGAGAGGAAAATAACTTAAAAGGCATGGTGTGGTATATTTTAGGTGCGGTGAGTAACTGAGTATGGTGTGGTATTTTGTCACACTGTTGTCGATGCACGTATATTTACTGCTGTATTAATTTTAATAAAATAATATTATTCAGCAGAACCTGAAAATTATAGCTAAATTAGTACTTAAACTACCAACCTAATGAACGTTTACAGTAGTATTAATTTTATTTGTACTTTGGATCAGCGCCATCACAGTATAGCACGGTAGTGCTAACTGTTGTAAGGGTCATGATCGCTAAGTATAGGAAATAGGCAATTTGGCGTTACCGTAACTCCCTAACCCCTGAACCGGTTGAGCTGAAAAAGTGCATGAGTGATTACGTCGACCATAGGACCCAACATGCACCACGGGGTAACCAGGGGTTTAGGGGGGTTAGCGCTGCACAGGGGTGAAATGTAACCCTCACGGCGTAGTCATTACTTTTTTCTGTAATTTCTTTGCCGTGTGTACAAACTAGGGTATTTACAGTATCTCCATAATTTTTTCACCAAACGACGTAGATCGGTGGTCACTGCATTCCAAGGGGACCCCCTAATATCTCGGAATGTAAAAGAGTTAGAAAGTTGAAATTAAAAATGCCATTAGACATAGTAACGTACTCGCCTCGGGTACAAAAAATTTTCCGCTAGGGGGCATACAGGGGGGCACAGGGCCCCCTAACGTAAATTTGGGACCCCCTAAAATCTCAGAAACTACTATAGCTAGAATGCTGAAATTAAAAACACAATTATATATTGTGAAGTACTCGCTTTGGGTACAAAAATTTCTCCGCTAGGGGGCGTCCAGGGGGCGTAGGGCCCCCTAGTGTAAATTTGGGACCCCCCTAATATATTGGAAAGTAAAAGAGCTAGAAAGTTGAAATTAAAAACGCCATTAGACATAGTAAAGTACTCGCCTCTGGTACAAAAAATTTTTTGCTAGGGGCGTACGGGGGAACAGGGTTTCCTAACGTAAATTTGGGACCCCGTAAAATCTCGGAAATTACCAGACGTAGAATGTTGAAATTAAAACACAATTAGATATTGTGAAGTACTCGTTTTGGGTAAAAAAATTTCTCTGTTAGGGGCATAGGGCCTCCTAGTGTAAGTTTGGGACTTCTAATATCTCGGAATGTACAAGAGCTAGAAAGTTCAAACTAAAATCACAATTAGATATGGTAAAGTACTCGTGTTAAGTACAAATATTTTTTTCCGCTAGGGGGCGTCTAGGGGTACAAAACTCTCTATTGGAACTTTAGGACCAACTGCTGTTATCTGTGTACTATCAGAGGTGAGAAGTTTAAATTTAAATTGGAGACAGCTATTGTCAAGTACTCGGGTCTCATATAAAAATTTGCCACTACCAATAAAACCGCAAATATTAATGTAAAAAAACTTCCGTAGAAGTTTAACATTATTGTAAGGGTAGAGATGACACATCTAAAACGGCAAAAATTACTTTGTTAAGATAGAAATATCACAAACACGACCTTACAATATGCAGCGCTTGACATTTCGGCACAGAGGTCATATGTAAGGTCGTATTTATGCTTTTTCTATCTTGGTAGTGATGAAGTATATTTGTGCTATGACAGTGTATGTGCTACATAAATGAAAAACTGATGTTGGATGGTTTTTGGTTGGTTGGTACAGTGATGAAATTGTGTGCAGGGAAACTTCAGTACAAGTGAACAATTGTCTGGATCATTGAGGAAATCGTGGATGTGAAGGAGGCCGAACTGGCATATCTGTAAGTTCATCGTAGACTGTCAACACAGAGTGCTGTAGCTACACGCTTCCTCACAGCTGCTTCGACGTGAGGGACTTGGCACACCACAGCTGTTCAAATACGTTTGCTTTGTCTACAACTGGAGAACCTTGCTGTCTGAGCAAGTGAGTAGTGGCTTTCAGTCGTAAATATTTTGTGTGTGTGAATTTCAAAACATTGTTCAGATGTTTATTGTTTACACTGCTAGACTGTTGGTTGTGTGAGAGCAGTGCATTTGTAAATATTACGGCTGTAAAATTAATGTAAGAATTAATCACGATTAAAAAACATTAACGCCGTTAAAAATTTTAATGCAGTCGTTTGAAATCTGCGTGACCATGCAGTGTAGGTCTAGATCGCACAGTCGGCGACGCATCAGCGAATGTTTGTTTGTCACGGCCTGCAGCATGGACCGATACGCCGGAGAAGAGAACAGAAAATAATTTAATTGTACGCAGTGGTAATATCTGAAGCCGAAACAACAGTGCTAATAATACAAGAAGCTCAGCTGTCGCAGAGAGGCCGCGCAATGCTTCATGTTTGTCTGTAGTCAGCTTCAACATACAGCGCAGTTTTTTTATTACTAATTACTGCGCCTTGAGATTTACTATAAATTCTATTACAGTGTAAATTCTGTTCTGCTGTTTCCTATTGTCTCCGGCGTTGTCCGACCAAAACTCCCCAGACAAACACCCCCTTGTTTTCTGCCGTTCGTGGGTCGGTTGGGGTCAGGACCCCACCTTGTGGGTCGGATAGGGTCAGGAGTACGGGTTAGTGTCAGTTTTCAACAAAAATTACCGCCGTGTTCTGTCTTACGATGTCCTACGCCAGCAGAAAACGTAGCTATGACCAAGGGGGTTGTGTCCGTAGGGAGGTTTGTCCTCCGTCTCCGGCGTATAACGTCGAGCCAGTCACAAACAATTCGTCCTCGTCTTGCCGAAAAGTTTAACCGCCTGAGTAGGGTGCACCAACGTCACAGACGACAGACATCATTGCCGTGACATTAGCCGAACATAACGTAGTTACGTTCGGCTAATTAGGGGCTGCTGATCTCACCATACGCCACGTAGCGGACAAGTTTTTTTATATAGAGCCATAGCACTCGTAAAATGTCTGCCAGCGTACCAAATTTCAACTTTCTCGATTAGTTTCGTTGATACGAGGGGTTCCCGAAATAAAAAGTGGGAGCTCCGATTTCGCCAGACGCCTCCTAGCGGACAAATGTTTACACGGGGCACTAGTACGCTTAAATGCCTACAAGTGTGCCAAATTTCAACTTCCTACCTCTATTAGTTACAGAGATATGGAGGGGGTCCCAAAATAAAACGTGGGCGCTGCTGATCTCCCCAGACACCCCCTAGTGGACAAATTTTTAGATGTAACTAGAGTACCTGCAAATGCCTGCCAGCGTACCAAATTTCAACTTTCTAGCTCGATTAGTTTCGGAGATATGAGGTGTGTCGCAAAATAAAAAGTGGGAGCTCCTGATTTCCCCAGACGCCCCCTAGCAGATAAATTTTTATACCGGGCGCTAGTACGCGTAAATGACTACAAGTGTGCCAAATTTCAACTTCCTAGCTCTATTAGTTATGGAGATATGGAGGGGGTCCCAAAGTAAAAAGTGGGCGCTGTTGATCTCCCCAGACACCCCCTAGTGGACAAATTTTTAAATGTAGCCAAAATACCTGCAAATGCCTGCCAGCGTACCAAATGTCAACTTTCTAGCTCGATTAGTTTCGGAGATATGAGGGAGGTCCCAAAATAAAAAGTTGGAGCTCCTGGGTCCCAAAATAAAAAGTGGGAGCTCGTGATTAATTAAGTCCTGTACTGTATTGTGATTTTGGATTTTAGCTAAGTTTGTTTCAACTGCCCATTGACAGTTGGTAAAAATTTTCCGTGACACTAAATGTAGCCTAAGTAAGCTATAATTAGTTATAAATAAGTAAATGTTATTGCCCGTTTTAATAGTAATTAAACAGCAAAGTTTACTATCACCTGAAACAAAGGTATGTTTATTAAGCTCACGCTGTACTTGCGATAATCTTTTCTCAATCAGGCAGCGTTATCGTGACAGCTTGGGACCTAACACATGAACCAGCTGGTTGAAAATTTGGTCCCAATTTGCCTTTACTGTTTAAACTGCACGAAATTTGGTCAGTTGATTCTCAGAAAAATCATTGAAGTTGTTTCCACCAGATGTCAGATTTAAAAGATAAAATGCACAAAATTCAACTTCGGCCTGGGAGAGCTCACAGCGCAATGTGTCTGTGGGTGTGTGTGTGTGTGGGTGTGGTGTTGTTTTCAGTAGTGTCTGTTTGTGGTTGTGTGTGTGGGTGTGGTATTGTTCTCAGTATTGTCTGTTTGTCAGTGTGTTGGACTGTGGTGTTGTTTTCAGTTGTGTCTGTTTGTCGGTGTGTGTGTGTGTGTTTGGTATTGTTTTCAGTTGTGCCTGTTTGTGGGTGTGTGTGTGTGTGTTTGGTATTGTTTTCAGTATTGTCTGTTTGTGGGTGTGTGTGTGGGTGTGGTATTGTTCTCAGTATTGTCTGTTTGTCAGTGTGTTGGACTGTGGTGTTGTTTTCAGTTGTGTCTGTTTGTCGGTGTGTGTGTGTGTGTTTGGTATTGTTTTCAGTAGTGTCTGTTTGTGTGTGGATGTGTAGGTCTGGTATCATTTTCAGTAGTGTGTGTTTACGGGTGTGTATGTCTGTGGTATTGTTTTGAATAGTGTTTACAGTCAGCAATATCTCCTCAAGAAATCTTCACTTAAGAAAGACCAGCTGTTAAATTACCGTCCTATCTGCAAGCTCTCTCATAACTAAAATTTTCAAACGCATTGTTACATCTCGACTAACTGATCACCTTTCTTCTGCCTTTCTGCAGCTTTTGATACCATCGATCACAGTATTTTAATTACTCGTTTGTCATCTTGGTTTGGGATTCACGGCTCTGTTCTGAAATAGTTTAAATCTTACTTACAGGGTGACCACTTCTCTGGGAAACCTGGCAGTGTGAGGGAATTTGACAGCTGTCAGGGATATGTCAGGGATTTTACGAAAAGTCAGGGACATGTCGGAAAAAAATCTACTCAGGAAAAAGTTGCGTAAAACTGTTATTGTAAGCTGCATATTTTATTTAGTTCTAGTACGAGCATGATAATACTAACAGTTAACATGCCAAGTGCCACAGAGGACTGCCGTAAACTGTCAGGGAATTGTGAGGGAATATCACATTGTCTGCAAGTTACGGCGATAGATACTGCTGATCTTGTTACTATTTTAGTTAGTCTGTTTAATCTGTACTTTATTTGTTTTCTATCGTTTGATGATGAATAAAGATGCATATATTTATCACTGCTAGGAAGTCGCTTATGCGCTTTCCAATTATGCTACCGAAATCGATTACCTTGGCTGACCTTCATGTTAGAAACTAACCAATATGGGACATACTTGCTGTGTATATGCCAATATATGTCTGCAAGCGACGCGCGGTATATTAGCAATAGCTAAGTTTAAGTTCTTTTTCAATACCGTACTGTAAATATTTTGAACACTAGTGCATACCATATTACAATGTACACTGCTATCGAGTGGATATGGAAAGTTAGAACTTGGCCGATAGCTATAGGTTTTTCTTAGAGGCCTCTTGCTATCCACTGTTATCCTTTCCCATTCTTTACCTGCCCTTCTCTTCCTAAATAGCTATGATGTTACAGCAATGATGAAACATTGTCAAAATTTCAAGCATGGATATATTAATTTTCAGGCATGTATTTCTTATGTCCAAGCACGTCCGTGCCTATAATCTTAGCCCCTATTTTATTCGCTAGGTGGCGATAGCGCCTAGCGGCTGTCGGTGTGTAAGTGTCCGGCGATTGTTGTGCCATTTGTACGAGGTACGCCTTTTAGTTAAGTTTGTATTGGGTTTGGGTTTAGAGCATATTCTCATCGAAGTTTCAAAGCTTCACCTACATGTGTAGATTTAAGAAACGTCTTTGTGAGTGAGACACGAAGACGACGGTTTCCTATTCGCATTCCATAGTGGCTATGGACGTATCTTTAACCGATTATGAGATAGTCATCGTCAAAGTATAGTGTGACCTTGAAAACTGGGTTTGGGGTTGTTCAAGATCATTGAGTGACGCATTTCTTACTGCCTGGATCCGTGACTATACTGGTTGTATGAAAAACCATTATATTTCAGAATTTAGGCATAGCTAGCATGATGTACAAAGTCAATCAAGGCCATTAGCCGTGGCACAGTTGAACAGATTTTGTTAATGTAACATCCGATATGGGGTGGGGCCCAGTGGGGTCATTACGGTAACTGGCCCACGATGTGTAAGTTTTTTTGAAAGCTGTCACTAACACGTACCTGGTAGTCATGTTGCCAACTGATCAAATACTGTGAATGTTGCATTGTGACATCTGTCGTCAGTAGTTGCTGGTGATGCAGGCGTTGTTGGAATTTTTTTGAGAGGAATGTTTACCAATTGACAATTAATGAGAGCTATGAGTTGTAGTATAGCTGTTTGGTGAATTTTGCTGTTTTAGGGAGACATCATTTGCTCGAGACTGCGTTGTGTGACATCTGTCCGACACTGTGTAGTGTGAAATCTGCGTGACTGCAGCATCGTTCGACTTCTGTCCGACACTGCGTCGTTTCACATCTGTCTGACACTGAGTCGTTTGAAATCTGCGTGAAACCAGGGTCATTTTAGATCTGCCCGACATCAGCATCGTTTGACATCTGTCCGACACCAGTGTTGTTTGACATCAGTCCGACATTGAGTCGTTTGACATCAGTCCCACACTGAGTTGTTTGACATCAGGCATTGCATAGTACGTGGCTATTGTACATTTGATCATTGAGATTTAAACGACCATTATTCGACCTCTGCATATCAGAATCAGAAGTGGCGCAAGATGGGGCAGAGGTTTTTGGTGCTTAGATTAAGCTAAAATTTATGGCTGTTGAGACATCTAGGACAGGCGTTAGCTGGAGATTTCTTTTTCATTACGGTAAATTGCCAACTTAATTGCGGTCAAAATGGAATTTAATAGCGGTCGATATTGACCGTACGAGCCTGTGACAAATTACTTCTGTTGAATTTGTGACTTACTGAAAAGTTCATTATTTTAGTTTCAATATTACTATGGGTCCGTCACGCAATTCAATCTTACGATTTGAAATTCTTCAAATTCCTATAACGTCTCTACTATTCCAATGCCAATTTGCGCATTATATTGACCGTTTATTTCCTTAGCCGTTTGCATATCGCTGGATTCTATATTGTCATGCTACGTAAGATCTGCCATAATTACTTGTAGTATTTTTCTAGACGTTGTGCCATATCTATTTTTAGGTTGCCTAAAACTTAACATTCGTATGGCGCATGCCTTATGACACGGGATTCTCGGGAAGATCACGTCCTTACTGCTATGACTGCTACTATTGAACATTCACAACAGAAACTTTCATAACGCAGTGGCGACTTTAATAGTCAATATTGGCTTCGAATGTTTTCAGTACATTGTAGGGGGTCTATACCAAAACAGCCCATCGCCAAAACGGCCCCGACCAAAACGGCCCCCAAAATTTTAATTTTGAAAAACAGTGTCCAAAACGGCCCATTGCATTGTCCAAAACGGCCCATCATACAACCAAAACGGCCCATAGCAAAGTCCAAAACGGCCCACAGCTACATCCAAAACGGTCCATTGTCATTATCGGCATTCGGCAACGTCCAAAGCGACCTTGAAATTTTATATGTTGAGGCCAGTTATACACGGGTTAGAGGCCTTGATGATTCTGAAACAGTCAAAAGTTCGGCCATGCACTATGGTGTAACTTGCTCCAAGTTCAAGTCTGTGAACGGAAGTACTGTATGTAAAATTGCAACGCAACATTTCCCACACAAATCCCACACAAATTTAATCATCAATCCCACGTACGATTAAAAAACAACATACGTTCATGAACAGCGATAATAGTTACATTATATACCTAGTGCTCGTCCAGAGTAATATAATGCAACAACAATAGACTAGAACGGCCCTTATAAAATCCGCTTATAACTGAAACAAATCTTCCCGTGCGTTACTCAATTGTTTAATTATTTAGAAGGCTTGCTATACATACCGATTTGCGACAGTAGCTGCAGCGGGGCGACTCGGTCAAACCAGCTAGAGTTATCATCGATTTGCTACAGACGTAGCAATAGACGCTTTTCGCTCAAAATTCCATGACGACTAACGTTCCGTGATAAATGCATGCGACTTAAGTAGCCGTTCACGCTCCAGCGTCGACTGTCGCTCCAGTGTTGACGCTGAAGCTGAGTGTGTGACATCTGACTGGACCGCCGTAAACATGAGTAGTTTTCAAACGAAAATGTCGTTACAACATGAAAAGCAGGCCGACCGCGAGAGTCAAACTAGTCGCATTCGGATATGCGTTGATCGTCGGATGGACTCAAATACGCCGGTGGAAAGGTTGAAGCTGCATGGTCGGCGTCCTTTCATGTCGTGAAAGCAACGCCTCAACTGCGAATAGCGGAGTAGGTTTCTCGTACCCGTCGTACGTTAATATGTGCCGCGACGATGGCGGCGGCATCGACGCGTTTATACGGAATGCCACGTGCTTTTAATTATATTTAATTAGCGCATTAGCGGTGTTTTCGCGTAAATACAAATCGACATTTTACTTACTTACTTACTATATCTTTTATCCGATATTTGTACAATGTTACGTAATGGGCCGTTTTGGACATGAGAATGGGCCGTTTTGGATGTTAGCTGGGGCTGTTTTAGTCTTCCATTGGGGCCGTTTTGGTAGGGGCCGTTTTGGTTTGCGGGGGCCGTTTTCGACCTTTATTGGGGCCGTTTTGGCGATGGGCCGTTTTGGTCGGTTGCCATTGTAGGCCTATTCTCCGTATTAGCTGCGTCTCTCACTGTTAACTATTGCATGCATAGCTGACTCGTATTGCTTGTATAGCACAGGATTGCACACACAGCCTATCTCGCAGGCCTACTATTGCCCTTTATTGTGACTGTATGAGTGACTAATATTTACATCCTATGTGAGTTGCATTATTGCATATGTTCTGGATAGTTGGTTAATATGTTTAATATGTTTATTTGTGTTTGTTGTAGCAGCGTTACAAACATCTGAATCTGGGCCGCCGTTGCCCAACGAATCTGAGCCGCCGTTGCTCAGTTGAATCTGGGCCGACGTTGCCTAACTGAATTTGGGCCGACGTTGCCCAACGAATCTGAGCCGCCGTTGCTCAGTTGAATCTGGGCCACCGTTGCCCAACTACATATTGGGCTGAATAGCTCAACTATTGGGCCAGCGTGCCCAATTGCTGAACCGATTTTTGGGCCACATAGCCCAATTGCTGAACCAAACTGCTGGGCTGACATAGCTCAATAAATACTGAACGGGTCGACGTGCCCAACTGCTGAACTAACTTGCTATATTGCTTTACACGAAACATCACAGTATTTACTTACAACAATATCAGATTGAACGCTGTCAAATCTTAAACGGTCGCAATATTGCAGAATCCTAGGACGAATAAGCTTACTTTTGTGAAAATTGCCTGAGTACCTAACGACAAAATTGTAGAAATCAACTGATTTTGCTGAGTGCTATTTGCAGCTATCATTCTGTATAATTGCCTGTAGTAAGTCTAGTGTTTACGGTGTTCAAAAAGCTACATTAGTTACATAAAGTTTAAATATCGAGTTGATACACAATACTACAGTGTAAGTGGCTATTTGTTAAGCTGTATACGGAATAGTCCAGTTCAACCGTTGAAAAGTAAGACTTGCGACTTCAGTCCGTCACAAACAGTAGATATCTGACGACGAACAGACTACGAAAAGTAATTGACATATTGATTGAATTAGTGTAAAAATCGAGAAACGCGTCAGTCTGCTCGCATAAACAACTTTCCGTCGATAATCTTAGATTGCGTAACTAGTGATATTACGGTACTTTCATTGTAGGCATCTATAAATAAGTTGACGATTAGAAATAGATACCTTATCGAATACAACTACAACCACTGAAAACCGGCTACATTATCTGTGATCTCAATCCGGCAAACAAGGTAGTACGGTTTG
>Ga0209122_1000244_pt1 | contig 14957 bp, 9 predicted proteins | sample OlaalgELextract2_2_FD_187375 | JGI IMG/M metagenome (GOLD analysis project Ga0209122, IMG submission 187375) | Olavius algarvensis symbiont microbial communities from Tuscany, Italy - Type A ELBA extract 2 (SPAdes) (version 2) | ecosystem: Host-associated > Annelida > Digestive system >...
ACAGTTCACATTGATGATGTTGTGTATTGTGTGCGGGGGGGGGCGCTTGACCTAGGGGGATTGGTGACCGGGGGCGTTTGACAGGGGGCAGGTGACCGGGGGCGCACTTGACCCGGGGGCATATGACCTACCTTTGAGTTTTGAATCTGTGGGAGCCGGTTAAGTCGATAGTTTGGAAGGTTATGATACATAGTTACAGTAAAATCGAATGTAGAATGGACAATGGAGGTGGCAATGGTACTGGCTGCTTTGAAGTCGAGATATGGGCACATACAGCGAAGTTCACGAATGTGATAGTAGCAGGATTTAGAAAGCGCAGAGATCTGAGAAGGTATATATAGGCTAGGCCTATAAGGTGTTCAAAGCCGCAGTTGCGAGCAGAGTGGGTTGTAGTAAGAGAGGAATCATGTATTTAAGAACGTTGTTGTTTAAGTCTGATAAGAAGAAACTCAGTTTTTTTTAAAAGTTGAGAGTGAAAAGATTTGATTAGTTGATTGGACCGTGTGAAAAATTTTCACATATCAGCACGTGCGCTCTTCGATAAGATGACGAATAGATGACAAATGGACAACAATTACGCCAAGGTGCTCAGATGTTGCAAAGATCGTGTATTGTGCGGGTTAAAAGCATCTTAAAACAAACGAAATAAAATGTTGAAAATGCATTAGAAAACATCTGTAGTGTGACGCCGTGTTCCTCTCATGTAGTCGTAGCCGAAGGCATGAAGACAACGTTACACAACGTTACGCAATATCTGCTGCACGCAGCCAGTCAACGCTGGAGCACGCATGCACCTGTTGTGTGTGCTCGACGCTCTGATGCAGTCAGCTGCCATGCATTCCATGCTCGGCAACCATTTATGTATATGCAAATAACTGCGTCGTGCTGGAATTTACATTATGCTGAATACATAGCTTACGTTGTAAGTCAGTACCTATGAGAGACGACTTATCAATGATGAAAATTATAATGAGCTGTTGTCCGGTGCCCTACAATCTCTTGCTAATAACTCATCAAGACATAACATAATTTATTATTAAACACTTCGCTAAGTTTTATTTGGTTATGAATGCAGTGCGAAAGTAATGTAATATTCAATGCTGCAACCTAAAGAAAACATCTATAGCGTGACGTCGACGAACGCAACGCCAGTATGCGTTTGGTCGTTTATACACTGTGTTTCAAAAAAAAGTTCACCCTTCTGCTTTTCGCAATAACTAAGTCAGATGTTGACTGATTTCAATAATATTTGGCGGGAATGTAGCTGAGTAAATTTGCAGCAAACTGGTATATTCCTTTCATTACACGGTAAAACATATGCATGCATATTATGCACAGGAAAACGGTAAAATTTATTACGCAATTACATCGCGCGACGCAAGGGAGAATGACGCAACACAAACAAGCAAAGTATCCAAATATCAGATAATCAGCCAGCCTAAATTAGACAAGTTCCAGTTGCAATGTTAGGCCTACAGCAAATGTTGGAAGTGACGGCCGCTCGTTTCCACGCAGTAACGCAGACATTTGTGCCACTGATTGACAGCGCCGTCGACGATACTCTGCTGCAGACCGGACCACTCGGCAATCAGACGTCACTTCAGATTGTGCCCATCGAGAGTAAGAGAAAAAAGTAAAAATAATATTACGCCATGACTGTGACATTAGCAAAGACCTGTCGTGCAAGTAATAGGCCTATGATGCAAGACTTGCTAGAAGCAACTCATTGCGATCACAAAAGCTATCTGAATTGCGATGTTTCAATTGTTCCATTATTGAATTGGAAGAAAATTGAATCTCATTTTGAAACTTGAAGTAGCGACGCTTAACGAATAAATCTCACATTTGTTGCATATAGATTTGTTGCAAATTTTGTCAGGTACATTTCTGCCAAATATTATTGAAATTGGTTTTCATTTCACACTGTTATCATGAAAGTCCTAGGGGTGAACTTTTTTTGAAACACAGTGTATATCTGCTGTGGCTTGCTTTGTGTAAGATATCTCTACGGCAGTGACGCGATCGGCGTGAAATTTTGCATACGGTACATATAATCCCGGACGTATCTTCTTCCTTTTCGCAACGGTACTCCAGGGGTTCCAAAAATAAAGAAAATTTTGGGCCCCTAAAAAGCGAATATCTCGAAAAGGGTATACGTCGCAGCGTAACGTACGTCATTTAGAGCTTAGCACCAGCTCGACGAGAGCTTTCTAAAAATGTAAGTTAGATCATGTGCCCTCAGACAAGTATCCCTCCAATCAAACGCCCACCCGGTGACCTGTCCCTAGGTCAAGGGCCCCCCTCCCGGTCAGTCGCCCCCAATGTGAAGTCCAATTCTATTTTCGTATCATGCACGTATCACTAATTTATTATATTAAACGAGTGCGGGCAATTTTTTGGGAAACTGGCACTAACCTGTACACATAACCTTATCCCACCAACCAGGCGGGGTCCTGTCCCTATCCGACCCACGTCCGTGAGGTAGAAAGTTGACCGGGAGGTCCTGACCTAGGGGGCAGGTGACGGGGTGGGCGTTTGACCGGGGGACAGGTCACCGGGGGCACTTGACGGAGGCGGCAAATGACCGGACAACCGGTGCGGTAGCAGTGGCGTATTTAGGATTTCAGAAAGGGGGCAATCCCTTCCCTTCCCCTCTCCTCCTGTCCCTTTCTTCTTTCCCTTCCCCTCTCATTCCTTCCCTTCCCCTCCCGTCCCTCCTCTTAGAAGTAAAAGGTAAAGGTAAAGGTACGTGGATTTATATAGCGCCCTAGATGACAAGTAACTCGTCCTCAAGGCGCTCAGACATGGATCACACAGTTTAACCTGCAAACAACACCATGCCTGCCTTTAGCCTTCGTTCGCATTCACCAGATGGCGCCTCCACGGATCTGTGGTGACAACATCAAGTTGCAGCTTACTCCTCATTTATCGACCCCGAAAGGATGAAAGGCTGAGTTGGCCTAGTTGGCTGACCTACAGCGGACGGTTTACCCACATAAGTGGTCACCCGTCAGCTGTTGGTCGAGCGCAGGACAGCGAAAGCTTGCCGGTCAAAGACCAACGTTCTACCACTGAGCCACGGAACCAACCAAGTAGGCCCCTTAAATCCAGCTAGGGGGTCTGGGGAGCGCTGTAAGCTACCCCAGCGAGCCAAAATCGAATTCGGTGCATTTTAGACTTAAAATCTGACATCTGGTAGCAACAATTTTAATGATTTTCCTGAGAATGAACCGACCAAATTTCGTGCACTTTAAACAGTAAAAGCAACATTTTTGTCAGTGTCATCCAGCCATGAATTCGTGCCTCTGGTTCTTCGGTTTCATCGAATTGGATTTCTGAATTTTGGGGGATTACCCCAGACGACTAGAATAAACACTGATCAAGCAGGAGGTTCGCGGGACCAGTGGGGTCCAGGTGCAAAGCCCCAGTAGAGGTTCTGGGGAGCTTTTTGCATATTTGCACATAATAGTTTTGCTCTATGCGAGATTTTTCGCTGGTCAAAGGGGGGCATGGCCCAAGTGGCCTAATGGTAAATACGCCACTGGGAGGCGTCTGAGGAGTTAAGCAGACCCTACCTTTTTATTTTGGGACCCCCTCCATAATCTCTTAAACTAATCGAGCTACGAAGTTGCAATTTGGGACACTGGTAGGTATTTGTCCGGTAGTAAACCTCTGGGGGAGCCCCGACTTTTTATTTTGGAACCCTCTCCATATCTCCGAAACTAATGGAGCTAAGAAGTTGAAATTTTGCACACTGGTAGGCATTTACAGGTACTGGTTCTGTATAAAATATAAAAATTCCGCTAGGGGGCGTCTAGGGAGATCAGCAGCTGCCACTTTTATTTTGGGACCCCTCCATATCTCTGAAACTAATCGAGCTAGGATGTAGAAATTCAATACGCTGATAGGTATTTAGGCTACAGGCACAAGGGCTATACATGTATAAAGTTTTCCGCTATAGGGGCGTCTGGGGTATAAACAGTCTGCAACAGTGAAAAAATCATTAAAATCAGGCAGTATTTGCTAAAGTTATGATCAAATGAAAAAGGGTCCAGTTTTTTGACTCACAATGTGCGCCAAAAAAATAAGACTCGCGTAATCTTGAATATCTTGTACAGTTGTAAGTCAATTGCAAATAAATTTAGCGCGTAATCCTGATGGCCGTAGCTATAATAATAATTAAATGCATACATAATTTGCCACCTTACCTTAGTTACGTGTCTACACTACCTGACATTATGCCTTCACAAAAACAGAAACACGACATTGACGAGCTGAAGAATTGACAATTGGGACCTTATTCCTCAGGGCATCATCGACTAAGCCATTGACCAGTGGCAAACACGGCCGTGTGCATGCGTAAAGGCAAGGGACGTTCACTTCGAACACCCACTGTGATACAGACACTCGACCGGCTCTTTTCAGAGCCGCTTACCAATGGAAAAAGTGTCCTACAACGACAAACTGCGCATGCAGACGCTTCGTGAACAAGGACTTGGTGAGAAAGCCATTATTGTCAGTTACCCTGACAAACCTATGAGCAGTGTTAAGAAAGTCCGCAGTCAAGTCGACCGCACTCAGCCACTCTGCGTAAACCAGGCAGTGAGGGACCTGCCACAACGTCTGCATGCGCAGTTCAGTTTGTTGTTGTAAGGCAATTTTCCCATTGGTAGGCCCTACAGAGCTTCAAAACATTGTCAGTAAATGTCAAAAGTGAAAAAAATAGACAGTTATTGATTGTTTACAATTATTGTCGGTAACTGAGACACGCGATAACGAAAAAATTACGTCATTTCCGAAAAGCTGCATTTTCATTTTATGGGTGAATAGGCCTACACGAAGGGGGGGGGGTAATACCGTGGTGATGCGTAAGTCTTGATTCAAGGCACCAGCTAGCTCTTCGGGGCGATGAGGTGAGAAACATTATTACAGGTTAAACCGTGTGATCCATGTCTCAGATGTCTGAGCGCCTTGAGGACGAGATATTTGTTATCTAGGGCGCTATATAAATCCACGTATCTTTACCTTTAACTTCTTTTGTTCGTTCTGTTGTTAGATACGGTATTTTATTGGTCGTTGTAATTCTTTTATTGGTAGAAATGTTGTGTTTTTATGTTCACATTTCAACTGAACTGGCAGTTCGATGATTTCGTTTGTGGCAATATTAGTCTTAACAGTTACGAGTTTCTGCATAATTTCTGTAGTCGTGTTGAGAATGATGACTGGTCTGCTGCTCAGCTTCTGGCGGAGATTCTTCGTATCAGAGATGATGATTTTAGAGCATTGTTTAGTGATGGCGGAAGTTTGTCAACGTCAGAACTGAACTGTATACTGTCATATGTTTCGTCGAGTCATTCTTAATTCGTTCTTAATTTTTAATTATTTTTTGTTGTACCTCGAGTACGATTTTATATAATAAATAAATAAGCTTATTTAAGAAATATTAATGCTGTTTATTAACACCTATGAATCAGTTTATTTATCCTTGGGGCCCATATCAACACGGTCTCTCCTGAAAGTAAATTATAGGCCTACACCTGTCATGAATAATTCAGTCAACATCTGAAGTATATGCATGCATTAGTACGCATGCTGTCTGGCGCCTGCGGCAGTTGCTGCGCTTAGTAGATTCTGTGGAACACATCAGATAACTGTGGAATGTGCCGATCGTGCACGTGCAGGTGCCCGGCAACAGCTGCAGTGACACCACAGGATATGCATGAGCGGCGTAGCTGCACCGCCCATGCATCCTGCGGTGACGCGCCGACAGCGCGTGTCACTGCAGAGCAGTTGCATGCAGCCACCGCCAGGCTGGATACGATTGCATCGAGTGGCGTATCCAAATTTTGTCTTAGGAGTACAGAATGGCACAAACAAACAAATTAAAAAACGGTTGTTTACATCAGATATTCAAAATGATGCCCATTCGCCTTCACGCATGCACGAAATCGTGCTGTCCAGTGATCAACGGCCTTGTCGATGATGCTCTAGAATGCTTTCCCACGTATCAGTGACTCGCTGCTTCAAGTCGTTGATGTCGTAATTTCACTTCAGAGCATAATAAAGTAAATAAAAGCGAGGTAGTTGAGAAAGTTATATCTTTAGCCAATGTTTAATGTCTGCTGTGACATGGGCAAAAAATTATGAAAATTGGTGGATGTGTGTTAAAGCTATAGCCTGTCAAAGTTGGGACGTTTTTGAGACACACTGTATAATGTGGTTTATTGCAAAAATAAACAAGAACTTAGCTATCGCCAACAGATCGCGCGTCAGCTGCGCACAATACGCTGAGGGCATCTATAGGCCTAAATGTTACACCGTGACCTTGAAATCTAGGTTAAGGGTCACTCAAGGTCACTGGAAACGGAACCATTGGACAGATCATACACGACTTAGTAGTAGTCGAGTTATTTGACGTTAAATACTATTGTGACCTTGAAATCTGGCTTAGAGGTCACTCAAGGTCATTGAATTAGGTGCCATTCAAAAGCTTGGGTGCGGTTTCCTATTCGCCTTCTATAGTAACTATGGCCATACCTTTAGTCATTTCGGAGATATTCAGCGTCAAAGAATGACCTGACCTTGAAATGTGGGTTTGGGGTTGTTCAAGGTCATTGAAAATGGCGCGCTTCGATAGACCATGTATGACTTTCTATTAGTCCGCCATTGTAACTATAGCTCTATCTTGTACCGTTTACGAGTTATTGGACGTTGAATATTATCGTGACCTTCAAATGTGGGTCAGAGGTCACTGAAGGTCATTGAAAGTGGTACCATTTGAAAGTTTGGGTACGGTTTCCTAACTTTTCCTACCCTATCCTTAACCATAACCCTAACCCTAACCCTAGGGTTAGGCGTCAAGGTCATTGAAAATGGCGCCGTTCGATAGACCATATGAGACTTTCTATTGGTCCGCCATTGTAACTGTAGCTCTAACTTGTACCATTTTCGAGTTATTTGACGTTGAACAACATCGTGACCTTGAAATCGGGGTTAGAGGTCACTCAAGGTCATTAAAGTTGGTGCCATTCGAAAGCTTGGGTGCGGTTTCCTATTCGCCTTCTATAGTAACTGTGGCCGTATCGATCTGTAACCGTTTGTGAGATATTTAGCGTCAAAGAGTGGTGTGACCTTGAAAATGGGTTAGGGTTCGTTCAAGGTTATTGGAAATGGCACCATTTGATAGATCGCATACGAGTTCCTATTCGCCTTCCATAGTAACTATGGTGATATTTTGCATCGTTTGCGAGATATAGCGACTTATTGGTAGAAAATCGCGAATTTTTTTCTACCCCACCTGTATTTAGCGCCCTGCAGGGGGTGACCCCGTCTGAATTTTGTGAAAATTTTGATGCTAGTAAAACTAGAATGATTGTGCTACCGTATGGTGAAAAAACTGTGACGATATCTTAAGCCGTTTTCATCTGATACCGGAACGTAACGGACAGACAGACAAACGGACGGACGGACATACAGACAGATTTGCTATATCAATATCGCGCGTCAGTATGCTGACGCGCGATAAAAAGGGTGCAGTTTTTGCCCTACGGTGTATATAGGCAACAATGTTTAAGCACTGCAACTATGCATATAGACAGACAAGTACATGTTCGATAGCATGTGACTCAGACATTTTGCTTTTTATCGCGCGTCAGCATACTGACGCGCGAAATTGATATAGCAAATCTGTCCGTCTGTCTGTCCGTCCGTCTGTCCGTTACGTTCCGGTATCAGATGAAAACGGCTTAACATATCGTCACAGTTTTTTCGCCATACGGTAGCCCAATCAATCTAGTTTACCAGCATCGAACATTTTCACAAAATTCCGACGGGGTCACCTCATCCGGGGCGCTAGATGCAGGTGGGGTAGAAAAAATTCGCGATTTTCTACCAATAAGTCGCTATATCTCGCAAACGATACAAAATATCGCCATAGTTACTATGGAATGCGAATAGGAACTCGTATGCGATCTATCAAATGGTGCCATTTCCAATGACCTTGAACGAACCCTAACCTAGTTTTCAAGGTCACACCACTCTTTGACGCTAAATATCTCACAAACGGTTACAAATACGGCCACAGTTACCATAGAAGGCGAATAGGAAACCGCACCCAAGCTTTCGAATGGCACCAACTTTAATGACCTTGAGTGACCTCTAACCCCGATTTCAAGGTCACGATATTATTCAACGTCAAATAACTCGAAAATGGTACAAGATAGAGCTATATTCACAATGTCGGACCAATAGAAAGTCGTATATGGTCTATCGAACGGCGCCATTTTCAATGACCTTGACCCATAATCCTAGGGTTAGGGTTAGGGTTAGGGTAGGAAAAGTTAGGAAACCGTACCCAAACTTTCAATTGATACCACTTTCAATGATCTTGAGTGACCTCTGACCCACATTTGAAGGTCACGATAATATTCAACGTCCAGTAACTCGTCTAATAGTAAGTCGTGTATTATCTGTCCAATGGTTCCGTTTCCAGTGACCTTGAGTGACCCTTAACGTAGATTTCAAGGTCACGGTGATGCCCTCGACGAATTGTGTGCGCAGCTGACGCGCGATCTGTTGGCGATAGCTAAGTTCTTGTCATATTACGTATTATAACGTGATGTTAGTGTATTGCATTGTGTATTGCAACAGTGGTGTTGTCATGTCGTTTAAGTGTGAGAGTGTATAGATGCACTTCGCTTTTGGAAATGTTGCATTAATTAATTAGCTACGGCTGACATTATTTCTAAAGCCTAAAGGTTCTATACAAAGCAGTTCTTTTTGTCGGGTGGTCATATTCGTTGAAAATAACATTGCTGCTGATGTCACATTGTAAAAGTACATTGTTTTTATTGTGCAACACATTGCAAAGCGCTGTTTTTGCCACAGTGCCGTGCTTATGGCCCCGCGGCAACCGCAGTTGCAGGGGGGGGCGCAGACCTTGCAAGGAGCCGCAAGCGAGTGGAAATATTTTTTTGAAGAAAAAAACTAAACGTTGTAATTATTAAGCCGCAGCTCGCGACAGCGAGACTGCGGTTTCACGCATCAGAGCTGTCCATCTGTTTGTCAGTCTGTTTGTTTGTCTGTCTATCTGTCTGTCGCCAAAATGCAAAAAAACGCGATTTTCTCAAAAACTAAGCAATTAACGACCTACAGGAAATCGTACATGGGCTTTTCAAAGAACCCATTATTGGACCCCTAAAATCTAAGATGGCGGAGATCCGCCATCTTGGATCTTGACGCCAAAATGCAAAAAACGCAATTTTCTAAAAAAAACTAAGCAATTTAGAGCTACGGCTTTTATTGACGACCTATAGGGGCTTTGTGTATTCGGCGGACGCGGACGCGGACGGCGGACGCGGACTTTGTGTATTCGGCGGACTGTGTGTAGACATGTGACGATTGGTACACTAATGGTCATTTTTACTGTTTTGACTGTCTTTTGACTGTTTATGACTGTTTTTGACGATTGGTACACTGTTGGTACCACCAGTGTACCAATCGTCACAGGTGTACCAAGACTGTACCAACAATGTACCAATCGTCAAAAACAGTCAAAAGGCAGTCAAAACAGCAAAAATGACCATTGGTGTACCAATCGTCACATGTGTACACAGAGTCCGCCTAATACACAAAGTCCGGGTCCGAGTCCGCGTCCCCGTCCGCGTCCCCATCCACGTCCGCCGAATACACAAAGCCCCTATTGGAAGTCGCACATGGGCTTTTCAAAGAACACATCACGGGACCCCTAAATCCAAGATGGCGGAGATCCGCCATCTTGAATCTTGATGCCAAAATGCAAAAAACGCGATTTTCTCAAAAACTAAGCAATTCAGAGCTATGGTGTCTATTGACGACCTGTAGCAAGTTATGTAAGCTTAACTGGGCTTTTCAAAGAACCCATTATTGGATCTCTACAATCGAAGATGGCTGAGATACGCCATCTTGAAAATCGACACGACGTCATTTTTTTGCTGAGGGTGGTCCGATTTGGATAAAATTTCTCAGACTGGTACAGAATGACATGTCGACTGCGGTGATGTGTGGAAATGAAAACCAGATGTAGAATTCCAATATGGCAGACGTTTGGGCGAATTCAATCGCATGTCATCCCAGAGCACACGTATCACACTGCAGGATGTAAGAATTCCATTTCCATCCGCCATATTGAAAATCGTTTTTTTGCCATATTTTATTTATTTTTGTTTTTAATGCAGTTTAGGCTTTGACGAGCTGCGGCTTTCGTATCGTCTCCGATACACTTGTTTGAGTTATTTTCTTACTTTAACGCCGCAATAACAATATAATGTTTTCGTCATACTGTCTGTAATGGCTCGGGTTAACCACTTTCGGCCTCTGACACCTATTTTTGCCATCTAACCGCGAATATCTCGAAAACGGTATCAGCTCGACGAGAAGCATACGGCGACCCCCAAAGGCCAAACATGTTGCATTTTTGCGTATTTTCTAGCATGCTTAACTTTTAAGCTTTATTATTTTTTAACGGTTCAAGATAGAGCTTGAGTTACAATGGCGGACTAATAGAAAGTCATACATGGTCTATCGAACCGCGCCATTTTCAATGACTTTGAACGACCCCAAACCTTGATTTCAAGGTCAGGCCATTCTTCGACGCTAAATATCTCCGAAATGGCTAAAGATGCAGCAATAGTTACTATGGAAGGCGAATAGGAAACCGTACCCAAACTTTCAGATTGTACCATTTTCAATGACCTTGAGTGACCGCTAGCTCACATTTCAAAGCACAATAATATTCGACGCCAAACAACTCGACTACTAGTAAGTCGTGTAATATCTATTCAGTGGTTCCGTTTCCAGTGATCTTGAGTGACCCTTAACTTACTTTTCAAGGTCATGGGTAATTAGGCCTATAGATGCCCTGGACGTATTGTGTGCGCAGCTGACGCGCGATCTGTTTGCGATAGCTAAGTTCTCGTTCGTTGAGATAGGCCTATGGCGATTTTACGATTTGCAATATGGCGGCAGTCTGCTGTTATAAATGTTCGAATTTTCGAGTTTATGTCAAGTGACCTATTGCTATGCTATTCTGCTTCCGTGTGCAAAATTTTGCTGAAATCGGACTATCGGCTGCTCAGTTATGGCCTAAAACGATTTTTAAAATGGCGGCCATCTGCCATCTTGAATTTTACAAATTTTTAGATTTGCGTGTGTGGCTGTCACCGAGTTCCAAATCTGCATTTGTGTACCAAATTTTCAACAAAATGGGATGATTTTTCGTTGATATATGACGAATTCACGATTTTCAAGATGGCAGATGTCTGCCATTTTAAATTTTAGGGGTCCCATAATGGGTTCCTTGAAAAACACATGTAGGACTTTCTATATATAGGTCGTCAATAAAGACCATAGCTCTAACTTGCTTAGTTTTGAGAAAATCGCATTTTTGTGTACGCATTTTGGCGACAGACAGACAGACAAACAGATAATGTTAAACAGATGGACAGAACCAATGCGTAAAGGCGCTCTCGCTATTTCGAGCGGCGCCTTAAAATATTTAGGACTATATCTGCTCTCTCACTACAACCCACTCCGCTCGCAATCTTGGTTTATTTTTGAAGAACACCTTACCTTCTCGGACCAAATCGCCGCGCGGTAAAAATGGCCATTTTCGACCACTATCTCGCTTTAATCCGGGAAATGATACAAGATAGGGCGTTAGTTGCTATGAATCGTTAAACTGGAACTAAAAGTGATATATCGAATGACATCATTTCCAATGACCTTGAGTGATCTTGAATGACTTACGAAATCATTGACACGAAGCCTCTCAGCGACGGCTGAGCTTTTCGTCTGCAAACCACAGTATGGTCTTAAGGAAAATGTGTGTAAACGCATCATTGTGGAGAAATGAGAAATGCATTGTGGGGAAACACACATGCCAAGTCTTGTTTTTAACTGTTACAATTTGGGGGAATTTTTATTGCTTCCCTGCGTAATCCGCTGAGGCGTTATGCTTCAAAATAATCAGCTGAAAGGCAACTATTTTCCCCATGCGATGCTCTGTATAAAAGCGAAGTCTGTGGAAAGATATCTGTCTCTTTGTCTGTCCGTCTATCCGTCTATCGTACGACGGTATTGTGTCGAGACGGTAAAGATATCATTAAACTTTTTCCTCCATCGGGAAGCCACGACACTTTAGTTTTTTTCGTACTAAACGTAATGACATATTCCGAAGTCAAGCGCGTAATGCGGGCGTCGAACGCATGACTATGATTTTCGAGCATCTCGCTTTATCTCGGAAATTATACAACATAGGGCGTTAGTTACTATGGGACGTCAGTTGAAACTCGTATGCGATCTATCGAATGGTAGCCTACTATTTCCACCGACCTTGAGTGACTGTGACCTAGCAAAATAGTCTGTTTCCGCTGAATTTCCGCTGATCGAGGCGCCACTTTACTTTTTTGTACCAGATGTTGTGGAAAATGGCAATGTTCCGATGTCAACTGCGTAACGCGGGCGTCGAATGCAGGAGGGAGGTGGTATGACGATCCCGTCAGGGGTCCCCTCGGATACTTTCATAATGTTTGGCATGGAAAAACCACAATTGTGTGGTGCTGCTCGACGATGATTGAAAGAAAGTTCGATGAGATGTTTACTGGTTTTGACACAATGCTGGCGTCACGGCGTGCGAATGACGGACATACAAACAGACGGACATCTTTCCACGGAAAGCGTCGGGCGGTAAAAATTAGAGTGGCGTGGCTGCCAGACGGTGAAAAAAGTTTGCTAATAAAGCGAAATAATGTTCGAAAATCGCATTTTTATACATTTATACATTCGACGACCGCTTTACGCAGTTGACAACGGAACAATTGCCATAAAATTTGTTACAAAAAGATAAAGTGGCGTAGCTGCCCGACGGTAAAAAGTTAGTTTATATGCTTAGCCGTCCTGTAGTCGCGATGACCTACCCAGTGATACAACTAACGGAGGCAGTTATTTTTCACTCGGCGTGGTAAAAATGCCGCCCAGTTAACATGTTAACCCCGTTCATTTTACACCAACTCTATACTGAAACAATAAATTGATTTGCGTTTATATTCAGTGCAAAACTGTTTCCCTGAACAGACTGAATGGAAGTGGTGCGCCATGGTGACCAGTTTGTAACGTGACGTATGACTGGTCGCGCCATCGTGACATCAGCATAACGTCTGCACACGCGCTCGCACACGTAGATTTCACGCAAAACGGAAAATTAGCCTACCGCACCAAACGTTGTCACGAAATGTCTGATTGGCTTGTGCTACACTTACGATGAAACTTATGGGTCTATTTAGAAAGCCTGGCCTGTATGTCAGACAACTGAGAAACAAAAAGTTCAGCTGCCGCAGAGAAGCCGTGCGAATGTGTTCTCATCAGTTAGCTTTAACAATGCAATATACCTCGAGCGCGTTATTAGTCTTTTTATTATTAGTTATTGTGGCTTCAGATTTACCAATGTGTACAAATAAATTTTGTTCCGGGTTACCGTCGACTGATATAGGCCTAAACGAAGACGCTTTCTGCATGTTATCAACGTACATGACGATCGCAATTTCCTGATAACACTCGACACTCCAAAAGTCACCCCAAAGCAAGATACTGGTCGAAAAGCGCGATTTTTTCCCTCTTAGGGAGTCCCTGTCAGAATATTACCATAACATTCGGTACGGAAAAAAACTAGAACTGTGGGTCTACCAGACGGTGAAAAAATATGAGAATATGTTTACTCCTTTCGACACAATACGCGAACGTGACAGACAGACGAACCCACACGACTGCAGCAGTCGTGCTTGCAGCGTGGCTGCTGCAGTCGCGCGGCAAAAATGTTAGGTATCGATTTTTCAGCACTTAAATGACAGCCGTTGGACGTTCACATGCATGTGACAGAAATTCCGGACGTTGAAATACGTTCGCATGGTTTTTCTTCACCACAAACGCATTAAAGGCTGCGTGAAACAGTTTCTCATAATTTTAATTTTTTCATTTAATTTAGCCTCATTTTAGTTTAGTTTAATTTAATTTCTGATGTAATTCTTATTAATTTCCGCGCCCACGTCCGCACAAATGTAATTCAATTTTTCATTTAATTTTTAACTTACTTTTTAATTTATTTAACTTCAGACAATTTAATTTCTGATTTAATTTATAATTTATGATTTAATTCTGATTAACTTCGTCGGACGCGGATGGTAACTACTTTCAGCTATTCCACCACGCAAATGCCCAATTCCAAACAACTCTCATTTCGCGTTTCATCTCTATAAAGCATGCACCCTGCGACTCTGCGCCGTGGCCGGCCGTCCTCCCCTCGTCCCCTTCCCACCGCCACTGAAAAAAATATATAATAAAAACAAAGTTTGGATGTATTAAGCTTTCGTGAGCACGTGGTATGTGGGCATCTGTCATTACATCGATTCTGAACAAAAGCTCTAATGGAAAAATCGCTAACACCGCTCTCTTTTTGAATTCGCCTGGTGGCATCCCTTGGCTGATCTCGCCCAGCAGTTTGATGCTGTGAAACTAGAGATCCTGGGCTTTTACTTTTTGCCGCCCGATGCTATGCATAAGCGCGGCCCATGCCGTCGTGCGATGTTTGTCTGTGCGTCCGTCCGTCCGTCACGTTTGTGGACTCTGTCGAAACGAATAATTTTTACCGTCGGGAAGCCACGCCATTCTAGTTTTCCCACACCAAACTTCATGGCAATATTCCGACGGTGAACCCCTGCCGTGGGCATCGAATGCAGCTACGGTAGGCAGAAATCGCGATTTTGATGAACAGCTGGCTATCGGTCGATGACCACTTTGTCCAGTGGAGTGCGAACAACAACTGCGACGGTGGACGGTGCAGTTTACAGACGGCGCCGCATCAGTAAATCGATGTTTATCACAACCAGCGTGGACGACGACCACGACGAAGAAAAGAGAACAGAACA